>Ga0070729_10000223_pt1 | contig 138070 bp, 126 predicted proteins | sample tdDd472_FD_66725 | JGI IMG/M metagenome (GOLD analysis project Ga0070729, IMG submission 66725) | Marine sediment microbial communities from the Atlantic coast under amendment with organic carbon and nitrate - tdDd47.2 | ecosystem: Environmental > Aquatic > Marine > Coastal > Sediment...
AAAAAAGAATACATATTTTTAGCATTAATTGCTGCAGCAGTAAAGATGAATTTTGCGTCCTGTTAAGCACATTCAAATATAGTACATTTATCTACTGTTAAAATGGGGTTTCCCCTATTCCAGTTATTAAACAATTCCTGTATATTGTAATTAATCTGTAAATATTACAGGGGGAATATGATGGGAATAAAAGAATATGCGTCCGGTACCTTTTGTAAAAGCATAGAGTGTGAAAGGCATAAAAATCTGGAAGGCCTTGAGGGGCAGGAATATCTTGAGAAGAAAGAACTGCTATGTATGGATTGTTTTGCCTGGAAGCTTTTTGCATGGCTTGGAGAGAAACAGTACCGGATAGTGAAAACAGAATCCCAGATATCGGCACTTGAAATGGCTGCCAGGATCAAAGGCATTGATCCAATACATGTGAAGGATTTAACAGAAGACGAAATACTCTGTCTTTAGAATTGTTCAGTCACATGTACCCGGACAACCCGGTCAAAGGTGACGTAAATATCTCCATTACGGTGAATGGAAAAGTCTCCGCGAAGAAAGGGAGATGCACCACTGTAGAATTTTTATTGTTTGATTCATGCCGGTCTCCAGGGGTGAAGAAGATACAAAAATTTAAACTTCCAGTTTATCTTCATAGACTTTTAATTACGCACTTCTTATGATTGACAGCAGTTATGGAAGTTATAATTGATAATATAATTATGATTGGCTTCGGTTTATCTCTGCTGATGTCAATAAATCACATGGTCAGAGAAAAGCGTGTTTTGCGTGATTATCTTTTTTTTGTTCTTTTTCTTGCCTTAGGCATCACACAGCTTGCGATGTGGAATGTAAACATTGATCTAACCTTAAAGTATCCCCATCTGACAGAGCTTGATCAGGCTGTTATTTTTATTTTTGGCCCCCTGCTTTATTTAATTTATAAAAATATTATGGATGCCTCATTTCGTTTTGTTAAGCAGTATTTTGTTCTGTTTTTGCCGGCCTTAGCAGCGCTGTTTTTCCTGCTTCCATATTATACTGCTTCTGCTCAGTATAAAAAGGATCTAATTAAAGGAATATTTGATACGTCTCAATTGCTGACAATCCAATTCACTTTCTTTTTCGGAATTGTTTATTGCCTGGTGTTTTTGGTAATTATTGTCAGAGGTCTCTCCCTGCTGTATAGAAAAGAATTCCTCGCTAACAGTATTTCTGCACGACTCATTGTGTTGATTATACTTATCTCTATCGTAACCATTAGTCTCTTGATCGCCGGGACTGTTTTTGAATCTTTTCTGATAGTTAAAATTGCTATTTGCTGTCTTTCTATCGGTCTGGCTGTAATGATTGTGGCCAATTACCAGATACCTCATCTTTATGTGCAGGCCCAGGAGACTATACAGGATATCAAGGGACAAAAAAATCTTTTAAAAGGCTGCAGTCTTGAAAGTATCCGGAATAACCTGAAAGTGAAAATGGAAGAGGAAAAATTTTTTTTAGATGATGAGATAACTCTTGAGAGCCTTGCTGGTGCAATCGGCCTGAACAGGCACCAATTGTCACAATATTTAAATCAGCACCTTTGTATGAATTTCAATACCTATTTGAATTATTATAGAATACGTGAAGCGGAAAAATTTTTAAAAGATGATTTTGAACGGTCGGCAATTTCAGTCGCCTACGCTGTTGGGTTTGTTAATTATATGACTTTTCAGAAAGTTTTTAAAAAAATTACCGGTGACACGCCGTCAAAATATAGAGAAAAACTACCTGGTAAAGAGAAGTAACAGCGGCAGCCCTTTGCCTTTGCAGCGTCATGATATTAGTGCAAAGGACTGCATGATATGGAGCTATTAATCAGATGTAATTGAGACAGCATCTACTTCCTGTTCAGGTCCCTGCTTTTTTTTGCCACATTGCAGCCATTTCGAAAAGAACGGTGCGTTATCCTTACTATTACAGCATAATGAACCCGTGGTTTTTTTTTCAGTTCCAATTGTATTGGCCTGCCTGAACTGCAGGAGTCGTGTAGTTATAGAGTATTCAATATTACTCTGACAGACTGTATCAGGAGACCATACATGGAATAAATAATTATAATTCATCAAGCCACTTGCTGTATTGTAGCTGTCATTTGAAATGGAGAAATTCATTTTTCCAATATACCGGCCGAGGTGGTTAAATTTTTTCAACCTGGAGTGGGGAGAAAACTGAAAACCTATTGAAGATATAACGCTTGTTGCATGGTCAAAGCCTGGTGAACCATGTAATGTTTTTTGTCCTGATGAGGCTTTATTATCTCTGAGTTGAGCATTGACAGTAAAAGATGATTTGTCCGAGACGGCAAAACCGGCTGCATCTCCACCCATAACAGTATAATGTATTTTGAGATTAAAATCGAGCCTTTCGTCAAAGGGCTTTTCTTCTATCAGTGGTATTCCTCCCTTGTTGGGCGTCCATGCACGGCGAATGTCAATTTGTGCTGTAAATTTGTATCCTTCTCTCGTTATAATTCCCGGTATCAGAGAAATAGAAAATTTATATGGCCACATACCATTTGAATTACAGGTTTTCCCGCAGGGCTGTTTTTCATCATCACAGGTGGTCTTGAGTGATATACCGCTTAAAAATACAGTCGATATATCCTTGTCTGTATTGTCATATTTATCCAGTGGGATCAATATTTCACGTTCAATTACACTGACTGCCTCGGGATAATCCGTTCCGCTACCGGTATCCGTCCAGTTTAATTCAATCTTACCATGAACAGCATGTACATTACTGATATTCATAAACTGGTAATGACCCACTGGTTTCATAAAGTTTCCATCAACTCCGGTGTTTTGTCCCATAATAAACTCTGAATAATGACTTCCTCCTTCTTCAATGTTTTTGGTATTGTCGACATAGCTTTTTAGTGTTGAAATGCGATGGGGAATACTGAAACCCACAATGGTTCTCAGCCATTTATGACTGAAGCCTTTCCAGAAGAAGAGAGATGCTTCACGGCTTTCTATGCTGTTATTGTATGTTGATGAAACCGTGAGTTCAGTATTGCTCTTATCTATTAAATTATTCTGTTTATCTGTTCTACCGTTATCACACGATAGTAATAGTACCAGAGAGAGAAAAAAAAAGACTAAAAGACCCGATGCTGAATTACGTATAGTCATAATTGCCTCCTGAAACTGTAGTTTTTAGCGGGTGCGGCTGGTTGAAATTGTGACTTTTTTATTATCAATAAATTGTATGTATGAATTCAGGGGTCTGTCCCGTGTCCACCATGGCTTTAACGGTATTACTCTGATTTCAGCAGCATTGTCATGACTTATAGAATCTATATAGCCGATAGCATGATTTTTTTGACCGTTAACATCTATGACATAGGTGCTTCGGTGAGTTTTTTTGAAGTGCTTTCGAATATCCGGTAGCGGGGGGAAAAAGTGTATCGAAACGACATTATTTTTTTGTTCCCACTGATTGATGATTATCGATTTCAGTTCCAGGCTGTCTTTGTTTTTGATATAGGTATATTTAATTGTCCGTATTTTGTTTTTTTGAATTGCAGTAAGCTCTGTTTTTGACTTAATTATTTTCCATGCCTGGGTTATTTTATTTCCATCTACTGTAACATGGGTACTTGTCATGTCCTGATTGGTGCCCTGTTGTTGATATAATCCTGTTGCCAGTCCACCCTGAGTCTGTTTGAGAACCATCTGGAAGGGAACTATACCTAATATTTTTTTTATATCATATGATTTGCCGTTATAGGAAATTCTTGCTTCTTTACCCTGATCGCGTGTTGATACATCCAGAACTGCCAGAAGCTGATTCTTTGAATGCCCCATTGTTGAACCATTACGTTTTGTCATTTTTTTTCCCGGAGCTATGCCTTTATAAGATGCCTGAACCATTTCCCCGTCATGATTCTCATATTCGATTGATATATCAAGGAATCCTGGTTTTGAATGATTTTGTACTTTTATTGGCCAGTATTTCATTTTAACTGGAATTTCAGGCAGCAGTGAATAGGGGTCTTTTCTGCTCGAGGTAATACACTGGTCAAGGCTTCCTTCGTAGGCATCTTTAGCCAGCCAGATTGGACCGTCAGGAGTTGAAATTTTTGCAAATTCATGCATGTTCCAGGTGGGGTGTTTAGAAACAATGACTATGTCCAGTTCATATGTTATCCCAAAAGCCATAATTGGAAGAATAGGAAATAAGACCCGTGGTTTGGACTTGTATTCAATACTGAGGGGGGCTTTTTTTTCAATACTGAGACGTGTGCTGTTGCTCAGCACCGGCCCTTTGGGGAGCATCCGTGTGATGCTGCAGGCCGGTATGAATTGAAGAGCCAGTGAAATTAATATTGCCCGTTTCATCTTAATCTCCATAAATTTTTTTATGATAAAACATCTGAAGAAAGAAGGTGGGAGCCCCGCATTCCCTCTTCAGGCAGCATTGCACAGGAATAAATTCTGTTGGAGAAGATTAGATGAGAGATGATTCTTTTCGAAAAGTCTTTTTTGAGATTAGAGTCCCATCAGACTGATTTTGTGTATATGATTTATAATTATTATAGTTGCGGGATGTTTTTAACGCCGCTTCGAACCTGAAGCGCACTGAACACAGACCTTGGCTTCTGGAACCGCGAGAATTCGTCCCATGGGGATATCCTTCCCGCATACTGAGCATATGCCAAACTCAGGGTCATCAAGTTTTTTCAGGGTTTGTTTCAGATTTTTGATTAATACCTCTGCGGATTTCAGGTTTGCCTCGGCCATATGTTTCTGCTGGATGGCGTCCATCCGCGTCAGGCGGCCGATTGCAACACTGGGGGGAACCGGCTTTGTTTGTTCCCGCAGGGTCTCAAGACTTCCCTCGGCCTCTTCAATTCTATTCTCGATGTCTATGCGTATATTTGTTTTATCCTCGGGGGTCATTCACCTGTCTCCTTACGGGTAATTTCTTTTTGAAGGGATTCGTATTTTTCTTTATTTATTATGTAAAAGTAAAGAACGATATTAGCAAGGATAAAAAATTTTGTTGTGGGCCGAGAAGGAACAAGCGTTTCATGAAATTTAGTCTGATTATTCTTTTTTAGTGGATAAAATTTTGTTCAAGACAAAAAGTTTTATAGACAAACAGAAATATCAGTGTATCCTTAGTTCTCATGCTGTTTTATATTTGCCTGCATTCAGGTTTATATATAAATTGTACTAATAATAAGTATTATTAAAAGGAGTATTGCCATGAAAAAATTCGAGTTATTTCTCATCGTACTTTTATCAATGACTCTGATTACCTGCGGTGGCGCGCCCAAAAAGGTTGATACACCTGTCGTATCTTCAGGCAGTGGAATGTGGGTGAAACAGTCAAATAAGCAGCTGGCTAAAATACCGGTTGAAGGCTTTGGTTATAAAAAAAGCGAAGTTCCCGCTCAAAAGTGGGACCGATGGGCCAAATTGAGTGCACCGGTTGTAAAGAAAATTCTCGACAACCTGCCTGCCGGCTATGTTCTCCAGGTTACCGGACATACCGATGCACGGGGCCCCGAAGAGCCAGAAGGAGCCAAGCCAGGAAATATCAAGTTGTCAAATGATCGGGCGCAGGAAGTACATGCTGCCCTTCGACGCCAGGGAATTTCTTCTAAGAAGATGACCTACAAGGGCGTTGGTTCATCAGAGTCCCGTGAAGGCATTAGCGCCAGATCGGCTAAGCAGCGACGGGTGACTTTCGTTGTAGTTCCTGAATAGTAACGCATTGACAGCTAATGGGTTCCGGTTCAGTGCAGCTGAATCCGGGGCCCGGGAGTCTGTCTTCCTTGCCTTATGGTCTTTTTGAAAAGTATGGGAAAGGAAGATAAAGGAAAAAAGTTTTTACTGGTAATTTGTCTCTGGAATTTAATATACGTGAAAATACCTCAGTTGCGAGACGGTTTATTCAATGGTGGAATAAACTTCCTCTCCCTAAAAAAAATATTTTTTAAACTTTATGAAAATTAACCTGTTTTTTATTATACCAGATAATATACCCCCGGTGTCTGAATGAAGGGAAGTAAAAGAACATGCTGTCTGTTTCTTGTGATTTTTTCTTTATTATGTTCCCTGGGATGCCTTTCGTCATCCAGGGATACAAAATTAAACAAAGAAAGATTGAAACACCAGAACAGGATCGATGCCCTCATGGTGCGCATCCGTGATCTTGAAAGGAAGATTTCCCTGATGGGGAAAACAAGCTACTCTCTTCTTTTTACGGGAGACATTCTGATTGCCAATGAATTGACCGGGTACATGAAAAAAAAGGGTGTTGATTACCCCTTTAGAAAAATCAGGAATCAGTTAAAAAAATACGATCTGGTTTTCGGAAACCTCGAAACCCCCATTGCGAAAACCGGCATTCCGGTACGCAATAAGCCCTATGTTTTTTCCCTTGATCCTCGATATAAGAATGTTTTTAAAAATATCAGGCTCAATGCAGTGTTTCTTGCCAATAATCATATTCTTGATTACGGCGTTGAGGGGATGAGGGAAACCATCAGACACCTCAAGAGCATGGGCATCAGGTACTCCGGAGCGGGAGAAAACATTAGTGCCGCGAGAAGGCCCGTTGCTTTTCATGTCGGGACCAGTGAAATATTAGTTTTTTCCTACTGCCGTCGTCCCCCGGTTAATTTTTTTGCCGGGAAAGAAACCCCGGGAACTGCGCCGCTTTACCTGAAGTATATTCGTGAAGATATTGCCCGCTATCGGCACCGGAACGCGGTAATTATTATTTCCCTCCACTGGGGAATAGAGCAGACATCGAGGCCCCAGAAATATCAGCGCGGCCTTGCCCGCCTGATTATCGACGCAGGAGCCCATGCTGTAATCGGCCATCACCCTCACTGGCCCCAGGGTGTTGAAGTCTATAAGAAACGACCTGTTATTTATAGTCTTGGGAATTTTGTAAATGGCTACTACAACAAAGTCGAGAAGGATAATATATTTGCGTCTCTTCACTTTCGGGGCACAACCCTGAAGAGACTTGAAATTTTGCCCGTGGCGGGAAAGAATAAAAAGATTAACTTTCAGCCTTCTGTCATGAAGGGAAAGGCTGCGGCCATGCATCTGAAAAATATTCAGAAACTGAGTGCTGAATTGAATACAAGACTGAAAATTTTAAAGGACCGGGGCGTTATTATTTTTTAAAGGTCTCTTCTTGAAAATCTCTGTAACACACGCCGGGCCATCATGTCTCATCGACTGTAAGATAAGAAGAGTACCGGAAAAATAATGAAAACCAGGCAGCAAGATACAGGATCAGATCAACCCCTTATTGATGAGAATGCGGTCAGTGGTTCCCTGTCTGATAAGGAATTTGACAAAGGAAAGTTAAAGGAAGTCCTGGCCAAAGCCCTTGACTTGCAGGGACTTGATAGTGATGACATTGCTTTTCTTTTTACCCTCAACGACCCGGAGCATCTGGAAAAACTATTTTCAACAGCCCGGCAGGTAAAGGAAGAAATATATGGGAGCCGGCTGGTAATTTTTGCACCCCTCTATGTTTCAAATCTCTGTACTAATGAGTGTCTCTACTGTGCCTTCAGGGCGGGCAATGATAAAATTACGCGTCGGGCTCTTACTCAGGATGAGATTGTTGAAGAAACCCGGTCTCTTATAGAAGAGGGACATAAGCGGATCCTTCTTGTGGCCGGTGAGTCATATCCGAATAATGACTTTCGCTATGTCCTTAATTCTATTGATTCAATTTACAAAACAAAAAGCGGCCATGGGGAAATCCGGCGCATCAATGTGAACGTAGCCCCCCTTGAGCTTCACCAGTTTCAGGAGTTGAAGGCCGCGGGTATCGGTACCTACCAGCTTTTCCAGGAAACCTACCACCGGGAGACCTACCGGAAGATGCATATCAGGGGTCCGAAAAGTGATTACCAGTGGCGTCTTGAAGGAATGGATCGGGCCATGGAGGCGGGGATCGATGATGTGGGAGTAGGGGTTCTTTTTGGTCTCCAGGACTGGCGTTTTGAAGTTTTAGCTCTGATGCAGCACATTGGGCACCTCGAAAAAAAATTTGGTGTCGGTCCCCATACTATCAGCGTGCCGCGTCTTGAACCGGCAACCGGTTCGCTTGTTGCCGGGAATCCACCTGTTGCGGTCAGTGATCTCGATTTTAAAAAGATAGTAGCGATTTTACGTCTTGCGGTCCCCTATACGGGAATCATCATGTCAACCCGGGAGTCTCCCCTGATGAGGCGGGAGACCCTGGCCCTTGGAGTCTCCCAGATTTCCGCGGGAAGCCGAACCAGTCCCGGGGGGTATTGCAATGATGAAGGTGAGTCAGGGCAGTTTTCCCTGGGAGACCACCGTTCCCTGAATGAAGTGATTAATGATGTTATGGAAATGGGCTACATCCCCTCTTTTTGTACCGGCTGCTATCGCTTGGGGCGAACGGGACTCGATTTTATGGATATGGCAAAGCCTGGACTTATCAAGCTCCACTGTCAGCCCAATGCCCTCCTTACACTTAAAGAGTATCTTATTGATTTTGCCGATGAAGAGACGGCACTTCTTGGGAATAAGCTGATCGAACGTGAATGTAAAAGGATCCCTGATAAAAAGAGGAAAAGGGCAACAGCAAAAAATTTAAAAAAAATTGAAGACGGATCCCGTGACCTCTATTTCTAAAGGTGAAATTATTGAGGCTCTTTCCCTCGAGGGAGAGGAGCAGGAAACACTTCATGACGAGGCATGCAATCTGAGGGATGAAACCGTTTCAAATAATCTTTATTTCAGGGGGCTCATCGAGACTTCAAATATATGTGTCAATGATTGTCTCTACTGCGGGATCAGAACTTCCAACAAAAAAATAAAACACTTTGAGCTGACCTCTGAAGAGATCATGCACTGTGTTGACCTGGCAGCCGAAAGGTCTCTCTCCGCGGTAGTGCTTCAGTCGGGCGAAAGGCGGGGCCCCCGGTACGCTGATGACATGGCAGGGGTCGTGTCACATATTAAAAAAGCCCATCCCGCGGTGAGTATGACGTTATCTTTTGGCGAGTTGAGCAGAGACCAGTACCAGAAACTCTATGAGGCGGGTGCTGAAAGATATCTGCTGCGCATTGAAACCTCCGATGAAAAACATTACCGGAGACTTCACCCTGAAGAAATGAGTTTTAAAAACAGACTTCAGTGCCTTGAGAACCTCCGGGAGATTGGATACCAGATCGGTTCCGGGGTGATGATAAATTCTCCTTTTCAGACCCTGGAAAACCTTGCCGATGATATTCTGTTTTTAAAGAATCTTGATATCGACATGTGCGGCATGGGGCCCTATATCCCCCATGAAGAATCTCCCCTTGCCCATCTACCCTATGCGCCCGATAAGGCTCTGAGCCTCGGGTTGAACATGATTGCACTACTGCGAACAGCGATGCCGGATATAAACATTGCCGCGACAACCGCACTGGAAACCCTCAGCCTTCATGGAAAGGAGCTGGGACTTCTGGCGGGTGCCAATGTCATCATGCCCCAGTTTTCACCTCCTGAAAAACGTGGAGACTATATGCTCTATGACAACAAACCGGTTGCTTTTGAAAATTATGATGATCTCATCAATAAGCTGGTGGAAGCGGGGATATCCTGCGGCATGACTCCCAGCCTGAAAGACCCGGGACACAGCCTGCATTTTCTGAAAAGGAAGAATTATGACAATACTCACTGAACGGGATAATATTGGTATTTTTGGAAGGATGAATGCAGGGAAGAGTTCAGTCATGAATCTTCTTACACAGCAGGCTACCTCAATTGTTGATCAGACTCCCGGGACTACCGCTGATACTAAAACGGCTCTCTATGAAATACATGGTATCGGTCCTGTGAGACTATTCGATACCGCGGGTATTGATGAGGAAGGAAAACTCGGAGAAAAGAAAAAACAGAAGGTTATTGCTGACTTGAAGGAATGCAACCTGGTGCTTCTTGTTATTGATCCCTCGGCAGATGATTTTTCAATTGAGGAAACATTTCTGAGGGAGGCGAGAATTCTCGATGGGCAGATACTGATTATTTATAATCTTTTTACCAACGAAAAGATTGAGGATTCTGACCTGCTCGAGTCATCGATAGAGCTTTTAAGATTCCATAAAAAAATAACTCTTCGCGCCAATGATGAAGCATACCGCCAGCCCCTTGTAAATTTTATTTTACGTCATTATGAAAAGGGAAAACAATCACCTGATCTTCTCCCCTTTATTGAAAAGGAAGAGTACTACATACTTATTATTCCCATGGATGAAGAGACACCGGCGGGGCGCTATCTTCGACCCCAGGCGATGACTGAAGAATTCATCACCCGGCATTGGGCATACCCTGTTTCATACAGGCTCGATCTTGGAACAGCACGGGGAAAAGAATCGATGCGTGAACGGGCCCGCTTTGATGCCTTTATCAATGGATTGGGGAAAAGGCCCCGATGTATGATTACCGATTCCCAGGCCATGGATATTATGAAAACCTGGTGCCCCGATGATATTGACCTGACGACTTTTTCTATTGTTATGATTCAGTATATGAGCGGCGGCAGGCTCGCTGAATTTGTCAGGGGGGCCGAGGTCCTTGATACCCTTAAACCCGGGGATTCGATTCTCATTGCTGAGGCATGCAATCACAGCCGTATCGGTGAAGATATCGGCACTGTTCAGATTCCCCGTATCATTCATGATAAATTTCCCGGTGTGACGATTGAACACGCTTTCGGACGGGAGTTCCAGGAGAACAGCAGGCTTGGGGATTATTCCCTGGTGATCCACTGCGGGGGTTGCATGATCAGCAGACAGAAAATGACGGCGCGCATCCGAGATCTTGAAGCCGTGGGGGTACCCTTTACCAACTATGGAATTTTTCTTTCCATGGTAGAGGGAAGGGATGCGCTTTTGAAAGTTCTAAAACCGTGGGGGATATGATGAAAGCGCGATGTCGATGTCGCACCTTCATGTAATAATTTATGCCTCTGTTGCCCCTTTTTCAAGCTTCCAGGTGACGGCTACAATTGCCAGGGAGACAAACAGCATCGATACTCCCGTGAGAACATTCGAGTCCATTGGCGGCACAAGCCCTGTTGAAAGATGAAATGCTGCAAGTAAAAATGAAAAGATAAAAAATTTCTTTTGATATATTTTATCTTCTTTTATTACCAGCTTCTGGTATAAAAATAATCCTCCCCCGTAGATTAAGAATTCTATCCCATTTGAAATAATCGGGTAGTTCCAGAGGCCGAGGCCGAGCCTTGTATCGGACCCGGGCAAAACGGGCAGGTCAGGCACATGGACGAGAAGATCACAGGCATAGTGAGAGATGACCGCAATGAAAATAATGACAGCGGACCTTATGAGGAATGTGCTTTCTTTTCTGTAAAATTTACGGTATAAGATAAAAAGAACCGCCAGTAGTAATCCCCAGGCAGAAAGGGAAAGAAGACCGTGACTGTATGAATTTGATATTGTTTTTATAGATATCCACTGTGTATAGCCGGGAACATGGTCGATTTGTTCTATGCCTGGTATCATAAGAGTATAGAGTAATATATCAGAAAGGGTCGTTGCAAAAAAAAGTAGCGCCAGTGATATCTTTCTGTCAGCTGTTTTCAGGGCGAGAGCGGTGCCGTAGTGTCCGAGAACCATTGTTTTTCCTCTGTTTGTGTTTTTCTAAATATTTAGAAAAAGAACGAAAGAATGTCAAATTGTTTTTATTTTTCAGTGTTACAGGGAACTGGTGAACATTGTCCGGTTTTTGTAAGGAAGTAGACTGACTTCCTTACAAAACTGAAATATTTCTGGAAAGCCTTTTAGTTTCATGGTATTCTGCATTGCATCGTAGAACTTAAAGCTGATAAAGGGGAGCATCCATATGGAAATGAATATTTTTGACTTCATTGTTGACCTTGAAACTGATATTGCGGAACTCTACTCACGACTGAAATCATTTAATAATTTTACCCAGAGTTTTTCCGTCTTTGAATTTATGAGTGCCCATTCCTTGGGGCATGCGGAAGAGATTTCCTTTCTCAAGAATAAACATACGAAGCCTAAAATAGATAATGTATTTTTTCTAAATGTTCACCGGGATATAAAAAATTCATGTCTCAATGAAATCAAGAACGCTGGTTCTCCAGGTGAGGCGATGGAAATACTGGCAAAAACCGAAGAGCTGGTGGGCAGAATGTACCAGCTCTTATCGAAGCATTACAGAAAGCTGGGGGATTACTACAGTTCTATCGCTGACGAAATTGACCATTTTGCCGATGAAGAGTTTAAGCATCGGGACCTTATGAAAAAGGAGAGTGCCCGGTATTGATAATTTTCAGCAGACGATGATTCCCGGCTGATCAGCCTCATGGACGTCAGCAATATGGGCTGCGTTATGGATGCCTGACTGGTGGAGCGCCGCGATCAGTGAAGCTGCTTCTTCTCCCGGGAGGGCAAGGAGTAGTCCCCCGGAGGTCTGGGGATCGTGTACCGCGTCACCAAGGTGACGGGGTATTTTTTTTTCAACAACGCAGAAGTCTCCCAGAAAGTCCCGGTTTCGGTAGAGCCCTGCGGGAACCAGGCCCATGTCACTGTATTCCTGAAAGCCCGGCAGGAGGGGAATCGATGAGGCATGTATCTTTATCTTCACTGAAGAAGTTCCAATCATTTCTTTTAAGTGTCCTGCGAGACCGAAGCCGGTAACATCGGTACAGGCGTGGAGGTTGAAACCGGCTGCAGTTTCAGCGGCCTTTTTATTAAGGGCTGTCATCGATTCTATAAAGGACTGCTTCTGGGCCTTTTCGATCATGTCAGCCTTGACTGCAGTGCCGAGTATTCCGGTCCCGAGGGATTTGGTCAGGATGATGGCATCACCCTTTTTTAGGCCATGGTTCTGGATAATCTTATCGGGATGAATGGTGCCGGTTATGCTGAGGCCGTATTTCAACTCGGGATCATCGACAGAATGACCGCCGAGAAGCTGAACATCAGCTTTTGTGAGAATATCCTGCCCTCCCCGGAGGATGTCACTCAGGATATCCAGGGAGAATTTATTTATTGGAAAGGCAACGATGTTCATGGCCGTAAGGGGACGTCCCCCCATGGCATATACATCCGAGAGGGCATTCACTGCGGCGATCTGCCCGAAGGTGAAGGGATCATCCACGATTGGGGTAAAAAAATCGAGGGTCTGCACCAGGGCCACATCATTGCTGATTCGGTACACGCCGGCATCATCGCTATTATCAAAGCCTACCAGCACGTTGCTGTCATGGGTTATTTCAACCCGTTTCATCACTTCCTGAAGGTCCGCCGGACCTATCTTGGAAGCTCAGCCAGAGCCGGTGACCGATTCTGTCAGGCGCTGCTGGTTGAGGGGGCCGATTTTACAGCTGTCGCTCATGCCTTAACTTCCTTTATCAATATTTAATCACACCATGTTATCGCCCATGGGTGGTTTATGCCAGTTCTTTTTTTTTCAGTGGTTTCTTCAGAGGAGGAAGGTTCTATGGCCTCAGGTTATTTTTGGCATACATCCAGAAGGGAGCTGGAAGATGTCTTCACTGGTCAAAATTTCTCTAATTTTCAGCGTGAGAATTAAAAAATCCTTGCACGGTCGGTGTTTTTTGTCAATATTTTAGCATTCCAACGACATGAAGCAGGTCCCCTAAAGATCCATTCTGTCTTATGCGCCGGTTGGTGGCACCGCAGTTTACCATGTATCAAGATAAATGCTCAAATAACGTTCAAAATTTAAGGTTTAAACTTTTTTTTACAGATAATATATATTAAAATTAATACCAGACGAGTAGATATAAATTATGAAAACTGGAAAGAATCACAACACAGTCAAAGACTATAATCAGATAATACCTCTTGAATACCGAAAAAAACTCAATAAACAAAAAAACCAGGAACAACTGAGAGATTCAATAGAAAAGAACGGTACGAAGATAAATATCTACCGTTATGTTATTGGTCTCGGAGTAAAGCACCTTAAAGAATTCAATGAGGTAATAAATCAGTTGTGTATTGAGTATTCCTGGATTAAAAAGAAACATATCAGATTTATAATAAATGAGCTTATTGTAAATACACAGTTTTCAATGCTTCGTGAGGTAGTTGGAAAATCGCAAGATGAACAAAAGGTTCCTGCATATTTTTATCTGAGTATCATGATAAACGATGAATTTATTTCAGCAGGTATTGATGAATTTGGAGATTTTTTTGATTACAACACCTACTATGAAAAGTACAGTGACTCTCTGGCTCAGCTCTACACAAATAAAGATCCGGAAATGATGATGGATGAAGAGCAGATTACAGATCTAAATGGGACGTCCGAGAATAAACTCAAACTAATGCTCACTCCTGAAGATGAACTCATTGTCCCTGATGCCTCAAATAAGATAGCCCTGCATGTCATAGAAAATGCTACTGACCACGACTTCTTTATCTCAACCTTCCATAAAAACGGCAAATACATGTGGAAGCGTATTTATTTTCGAATAGAAAACGAAAACCTCCACTGATTTCATTCTATTTGATCAGGATTCCTTACAATTGCTGCATTAATAGCCCGCTGCTACTGTTCTCCTTTTCGTTGAGGGAGGTGGTCTTTTTGTCCTCTACCAGATGCTTCTTGTCAAAGAGAGATTAATGCCGCTTGAATCCTCTTCCAACCTGTGCTAGTATAATGGGGCGGAGGAAAACAGGATGCTGGATAAATTTTATGCAAAATATCTTAAAAACTATGATGTTGATAATTACATAATCCGCCAGAAGGTAAAGGTTCTGTTTGTCGTCTATGGTGCGGTATTTATTTTTCTCACGGGAAATGCGCTGGTAAATTTTCAGCAGCTTCTTGTCGACCGGTGGGTGATGATTCCCCTGGTGATGGGGATGGTCATACCTCTGGTGATGGTCGGTATTATGTACCGGGGATATTTTTTTATTGCAGCCCACACGACAGTTTTTTTAGCCATGGCCGGCGGCTGGCTCACCATGTTTTTCGAAGAGGGAGACCTGGTGCGCAGGATCGATACCATTGCTGTTCTGATGGGACTTCTCGCTGTTATCACTATTGCTGTAACCCGGCATCGCTGGCAGGTTGCTTTTTATTTCTTATTAAATTTAATTCTTCTGTTTATCTTTGGCTGGTTCCTCCGCACACAGCTCAATATTGATATGGAGCTTACAGTTGAATTTATGGGTGATGCCGTTGCAGGTATGGCAATCTTCGCGGTTTTATCATACCAGTTTTTTTCCATAAACACAGAGGCTCTCAGCAGGGCAAAGGAAGAAATTGTAAAAAATCAGGAACTAAACCGGACCCTCGAAGATAAAGTAAAAGACCGAACCCGGGAACTGGAATCTGCCATGGAAGAGATCGAAGCGATAAACGATTACCTCACAGAAACAAACTCTGACCTTCTCTCTGCCCAGCGGATCATGCAGCGGGATATGGACATGGCGGTAAATGTGCAGCGGAAGTTTTTTCCCGATACAGCTCCAAATGTGAGAGAGTGGGAGGTGGCCTTTTACTTCAGGCCGATGGCGGGCGTTTCAGGTGATCTTTATGACTTTTATATATCCGATGATGTTCTTGGCGGTGTCGCGATTTTTGATGTTTCAGGCCATGGTATCGCCTCCGGGCTTATCACCATGATTGCTAAATCGATTCTTTTTAGAACCTTTTATAATATGGATGATGCACCGCTGAATGATATCCTCGAAAAGGCAAATAAAGAAATAATAGAAGAGATCGGAAACACAGATAACTTTCTCAGTGGGATACTTCTAAAACTGAAAGAGAATATTGTTGAGTATTCTAATGCGGGGCACACTGACCTGGTACTGCGACGGGCAGATAACAGCAGGGCTGAGGTTGTCTCTCCAGCCAATGGAGATGATTACAAGGGGTATTACATGGGAGTGGAGATGATGGATCAGCCCTTCCCCCTTCATTCTTTTGAGATTGAGAAAAATGATTCACTGCTTCTTTTTACTGACTGCCTTCTTGAAGGGAAAAACAGTAAAGATGAAGAATTTGGCCTGGGAAATATTCTCCGGGCATTTACAGCAGCAGGGAGCGATCTGACAGCCCAGGAACAGCTTTACGAGCTGATGCAGGCCTTTAATGGGTTTACCGGCAGCCAGTATAATGATGACCTTACGGCCATTATCCTGAAGCGACTGGTTTAATATTTCCAGGGAGGGGAGGAAGTTTACATGGCAGCACGAGAAAACAACACTACTGTCATAGAACAGGTTTCGCGAAATATCTGGCAATATGTTATTCTTGCCTTTCCACTGATTGTTGATGCCGTTGATTACTTTTTATTTGAAACCCTGAACCGGGAATTCCTGACTCTGCTTCGCACCCCCTCTTCACGATCAGTCTGGCTAATCCTCGGACTCTACGGAATATATGTGGTGGCAATAATTCTTATTGGTTTACTTAAGCCTGATATAAAGTTGAAGTTGATAGAAGTTGCCTATACAGAAAAAACAGCAACAGGAACGAAGAAATCAAAATTCAAGTCAACCTGGCCGGAGATGCTTTTCTTTTACCCCTCTATGGGATTTGGAATCATATTTATTTTGATTATTGTCCATACCCTGGGATTGACGACAGACAAATCTCCCTTCTCTGATGATTTTCAATACCGGATTGTTAGGACTTCCCTGGGTATCTTTTTTATTCATCTTACCGGAGTCATGGTAAAGCCGAAGGCACGATATGCCAGCGGTGAAAAAAAATATTTAATTATTTTCGCTCCCGCGGTTGTTGTATGCGCCCTGGTGATCAATCTTTCTGTTGCCGCATGGCAGCATCTTCTTAGTGATCCTGCAGTGGTGGTTACACCAGCCCGGGAAGGAAAACTTCTCGACTGGTTTTTTGCCTATCCGATGTTTTTGTTTTTCTTTGCATCGCCCCGTTTTATGTTTATGAGTAAGAGTTTTACCTGGTACTCTCTGGCGGGGGCCCTGGCTCTCATCGGCTATTTTGTATGGCGCAGCCTCGATTATGTTTTTATATTTTGAGTCAATTCAAGCATACTCTGCATATGACGAGCCATGAATTTTTCTTTATGATAGAAATGAAGAATTATAAGGGAGGCATGCCATGAAACAGAGAGAGACAGTACTGCTAACCGGCGGGGGCGGGGGTATCGGCCTTGAAATGGCAAAAATATTCTTTTCCCGTGGGTATAATCTTATTGTTGTCAGTCTTCTGCAGGAAGAGCTCGAGGCTCTTGAAAAGACTTTTCTTCCTCTCAAAGAAGGGCAGTCTGTTGTAACGATTCAACAGGACCTGTCTGAAACCTCTTCAGCATCCATGATTTATAACTTTTGTACAGCCCGTGGCATAGCTGTCGATATTCTGGTTAACAATGCAGGTATTGGTATTTATGGCAGGCATATCGATATATCTTCAAGTCAAATGTTGACAATGCTCAATTTGAACATTATAACAGGAACTGAGCTGGTCACTCTTTTTGGCCGCGGTATGGAAAAACGTAAAAAGGGAAAGATACTTATCACCGCTTCAACTGCTGCCTTTCAACCCCTGCCGATGATGGCAGCCTATGGGGCTTCAAAAAGCTGTCTTTTAAATTTTGCCCGGGCTCTGAGCTATGAAATGAAACCTTCTGGCGTGAGGGTTTCCTGTCTCTGTCCGGGAACCACACGGACAAATTTTTTAAAACAGGCAGGTATTTCAAGCAGTGGGAAAACCAGCTTCGGTTCCATTGCCTTTCGGATGCAGGGAGACCCGGAAAAGGTTGCCCGTGCCGGGTACCGGGGCCTCATGAAGGGGAAAAAGATAATTGTTCCCGGTGTGATAAACAGGCTTCATTATTATGCTGCCATTTTTTTGCCAGGCGGGCTGGTAAGTGCACTTGCCTATAGAATTTTTAAACGGGGCTATGAGCATGGAGAAGGCCGGTCTTCTGAAAAGGCATATGAAAACCGGCCGTAGTGAGTATTTTTACTTTTTTATCCTGAAACGCATTAACAGGGGGCGGTGGTCTGAAGCGCTGACATACTCCGCAATGACCCGTGATTCAACTTTTTGAATTAAGGTATTGTAAAAAATAAAATCTATCCGCATGTGAGGATTGGCTGATGTGTAGGTCATATATTTTTTTTCATTTTTCAGATACTCTTCACGACTGACCGCGGTTTTGAGACTTTTTTCCTGAAGGATTATGTCGATGGTTTTTTCTCCCCGGTAGTCAACAACGCCGTATGAGTCATCGGGGAAGTTGTGTTTCCGTGTCGCGTAAGATGGGGTTACGTTAAAGTCGCCGGCAATGATGACGGGATGATTTTTAACCTTTCGGTAGTGGTCGAGAAGAATGGCTGCCTGTTTCTCCCGCGTGGGGCCGTCCCAGGCTTCAAGGTGTACATTAAAGATAAATATTTTTCTTCCTTTCAAATTTACTTCTATTTTCTGGATTGCCCGGCCAATGTAGAAGGCCCGGTATACCAGTGAGTAATCTTCGGGTGGGTCGAGGTGCGTAATTTTCTGCCCGGTTACGGGAAGGGACGAAAAAAGGGCCTGCCCCGAGTTGACCTTTCCCCAGTGAGCGGAAGGGGGCCAGTAGGGAAAGGGAACATAATTTTTTGTAAAGTTAGGGGCATATGCAACGGCATGGTACTTCTGTTTTTTCGCGATGGCCGTGACCTGGTTGATGTGAAAGCTACGGTTTGAATCGCGGTCGATTTCCTGTACCGTAAGAAAGTCGGGTTTTTCTTTTTTCAGCATGGCCTGGATTGTCGCCATGTTTTTCTCAAAGTATTTTTTCCCCGGCTGGTAGGGGAGACTGTTGGCCATGCCTGATGCAAAGCCGACATTATAGGTCATCAGCGACCAGATTTTTTTTGATGCGGCTTCAGTACCGGGGCCTTTGCTTGTACTTCCTTTCAAAAATTCTTCTTCTGAGATGGTTGATGATGAACCCCAGAGAATAAAGATGCCGAGGGTCATGATGATTACAGTAATTATGGCTGCTGCGGCCTGTAGTATTTTTTTCATGATGTTCGCCTTATGAAGATGTTGTTGCCGAAGGGTAGCACTGCTGCAATGTATTTCAAGAAGATTTTTCATCAGGGCTGAAGAAGATAAAAAAAGGTTGCCCCTCCAGGACATCTGCATCACAATTACAAGAATTACAACAGGGAAGAACAATGATTGATAAGAATAAAATAGAAGAACTGCAGAACATCCTGATCGAAAAGCTTGGGACGGGACGGGTTATTGCTGATGATGATATCAGGGAAATCTATGCACTCGACGAGACCTCAGATCTGAAGGCGATGCCTGACCTGGTCGTCAGGGCTGAGAGTACTGAAGAGGTTGCCATCGTCATGAAGGCCTGTTCTGAAACCGGTGTGCCGGTTATTCCCCGGGGGGCCGGAAGCGGAGTGACAGGGGGCGCTCTTGCCATTGAGGGGGGGCTGGTGCTTTCAATGGAAAAGATGAACCGGATTCTTGAAATAGACCGGCCAAATATGGTGGCCCTGGTTGAGCCGGGGGCCATTACCGGAGAGATTCAGGCCGCCGCCCTTGCCGAGGGGCTGATGTATCCCCCTGATCCTGCAAGCCTTGACATCTGTTCTATCGGAGGCAATGTGGCGGAAAATGCCGGGGGACCCCGGGCGGTCAAGTACGGTATCACGGGAGATTATATTCTCGGTCTTGAATGTGTGCTTCCCGACGGGAGCATCATCAACACCGGGGGACGGATGGTGAAGAATGTGACCGGCTATAACCTGACTGGAATCATCACCGCATCTGAAGGGACCCTGGCAGTGGTGACGAAGATTATCCTGCGCCTTCTCCCGGCCCCGAAGTATATTCGGGACCTGCTGATTCCCTTTGACAGTCTTGATGACGCGGTTGACGCGGTCTTTGCCATTATCAGCAACAGGGTTATACCCGCGACCATTGAATTCATGGAGCGGGATGCAATTCTCCTGGTCTCAAAATTTCTGAAAAGCGAAATGCCTTTTCCTGATGCGGGGGCCCACCTGCTGATACAGGTAGACGGGAACCGTGAAGATGAACTCTATCGTGATATGGAACGGATCGGGGAAGTGGTGGAAGTTGATCCGGAAAAAATTATTGCCGCCGAATCAGACCTGCAGCGGGAGAAACTCTGGAAGGCCCGCCGGTCAATACGCGAGTCTATTCATGCAGAGAGCCCCGTGTTCCTGGCGGAAGACTGCAGTGTCCCCCGCTCTCGAATTCCTGAATTTTTAAAGAGCTTGAAAAAATATTTGAAATCACGGGAACTCTCTTCAGTCATGTTTGGTCATGCCGGTGACGGCAATGTGCATATCGATATACTCAAGGGCGATATGGATTACGATGAGTGGAAGGCGATGCTTCCTGAACTGAAAACGGAGATATACCGCCGGGCCCTTCAGGTTGAAGGAACTATTACCGGGGAACATGGTATCGGGTGTACCCGCCGTGAGTATCTTCCCCTCGCGATGAATGAAGCATCTATTGAACTGCACCGGCGTATCAAGAAGGCCTTTGATCCGAAGGGGATTCTCAATCCTGGCAAGGTCATTCCCGAGCCCCCTGAATAACCGGGGTTTTTACATTTCAGGGAGCTTTATGCTCCCGGGCTGCCTTAACTTCCTTTCTACTGCTCTGCCAGGTATTGTTATCTGCATGCTTCATGAGGGTTACCGAAAAGCTGTCACTGAATATATCGACTGCTGCAAAGGAGTGGGGAAGAGTCGATCCACGGTACTGGTCGCCGGGGTTGCAGAGGATGATGCCCTTTATTTTTTCAAGGGCTGCGAGATGGCTGTGCCCGAATAAAAAGGCATCACACTGGTCGAAGCGCGCCGCGTCACTCATTGAGTTGAAACGCTTTTCCCATTCTGAGGGTTTCATGTAGGCGTTGATACGCAGCTGGTGACCGTGCATCAGGAGAAACCTGAAGCCGTGGATCTCCAGAATTTCTTTTTCTTTATAGGTATTCCCGTAGTCTTCATTCCCCGCGATACCGGTAAAGGGAAGCGTGAGGTCTTCGGCAACTTCTTTACCATTTAATACTCCGTCACCGAGATGAATGATCCGGGTGTAAGGCCCGGTGAGTCTGATGGCGGACAGCATGGTTTTCCGGTTGCCATGGGTATCGCTGAAAACTGCCAGGCGCTCCAGGGGGGAAGAACTTTCTCTTTTTGTTTTGGGCTTCATGATGGAAGAAATCTTATATGATAGATTTCTTTTGTCAATAGATTCATATGATCAGGAAATGACCAGAAATTGGGAGCTGACGCTCAATAAAAACTCTTGCCAAAACCGTCCCGTCGGTCAGTATGACTGACACTTGAGTCCAAATAATTTTATTGCCGTACTGTATACGAAACAGAGGGTCGTATCAGTATGACTACACAAAAATAAAAAATTCAGATCCCTGAAACCGTTAAAATTAATCAGGGGATCATCTGAAAGCAGGTCATTCTTTCACGGTTCTGTCTGTTTCCCTCTATCAGGTATTTTGCATCAGGTATCAATATTCGCAGCTTTGGGCTTTGGGCTGTGGGGAGGTTCTTGATGACAAAAAAAATTAGTCTTTTCGTTCTTTCTGCATTGTATGTATTCTTAACTCTGGCTTTGCCTGCCCGTGCAAATATCGATTACATGGTGAATCAGAGTGCCGAGTATTTTCGTACCCTGAGCCGCAACGCTTCAATAGACAGCGCTGATATTATTAATTATAATCCGGCTGGAACTGTCTTCATGAAAGACGGAATTCATACTAATATATCCAATCAGTTTGTACCGATGCTCAATTATGAGATAAAGTATGATGGTGATACCTATGGTTCTGAAAAGCCGGTATGGCTTTTGCCCAATGTATATGTAGCCTGGAAAAAGGGAAACTTTGCAATTTTCGGATCTTTTACCGTCCCCGCCGGCGGCGGTTCGGTTGCCTATAAAGACGGTATACCAATGATGCCTCTTTACAATTCACTGGTGAAGGAAGAAGGCATTAAATCGATTCAAGCCATGGCAGTAGATGGAATACTTGAGGATCCCCTGGCTACGGGTATCCTCGGGCTTAATACAACTGATCCTGTTGAAATTCTTCACTTTGTTGAAGATAATATCGACTTAAACGGTACAACCGTTAACTGGCTCGGGGGGGAAGTTAATGCAAGCTCCATGTATCTTGCTGGTACCGCTGGTGTAGCAACAAGACTCTTCAAGTCAATGTCTCTTTCTGTCGGCATTCGGTATATGTATGCAAAGAATACCTATAGTGGATATTCAAGCTATGAAGTAGATCCTGTGGCAGTGAATGATGGTGGCGGGCTTGTTGGTAATGGTGTAGAAGATGCGGTAAATGCAGAGGCCAATGTTGTCGAACGTGTAGAGCTTGATGCGACAAAGACCGCTATGGGCTTTGGCTTTATCGTTGGCTTTGACTGGCAGATATTTGATAATCTCAGGCTGGGTGCCCGCTTCGAAGAGGCAACAGTTTTAAAGTTTACTGAAAATGTTAAACCGGGAAAAGATTTCGCCGGGATGTTTGTCGACGGCCGTAAAAGCCGTTACGACCTGCCGATGATGATCGGTTTAGGTGTATCCTATGATCCACTTTCTTTTCTGACGGTGACGGGGAGCACGAATATTTATTTTGTGAACCTTGCTGATACAGCAAATGATGACTATGATGATGTTGGGGGCTATGATGATGATTACTCTGTGCCCTTTGATTTATCCCTTGGTATAGAGTACCGTCCCTGGAAATTTTTATCTGTTTCTCTTGGCTACCAGTTTTCCTATACTTCTGGCAGTAATAAGACCTATAACGATCTCGATTTTGCCCTTAACAGTCATGCTATTGGTGGGGGTGTCCGTTATACTCCCTGGGAATTTCTTTCCTTTACTCTCGGGGGCAATTATGTTATTTCCCAGCCGGGAAAAGACGCTACGGGCGTAGAAAAATTTAACAAATATATAGCCGCCTTTGCCTTTGGTGTTGAATACCGGTATCTGACCGACAGCAGCGGACAAAGCACAGACATGGATCTTCGGCGGCGAAGATAGTTACAGGCTTGAGGTGAAAGGGGGGCTTTAAGACCCTCCTCTTGCTTTCTTAGAGTTTCGTCCCGCCAGGGCGCCGGTGCTGAAGGCGGCCTGAAGATTATAGCCCCCGGTATCACCATCGATGTCCATTACCTCTCCAGCAAAAAAAAGCCCCTCGACAAGTTTTGATTCCATGGTTTTGGAGTTTATTTCTTTCAGGCTGGTGCCGCCGGCGGTGACCATTGCCTCGTTAAAATTTCCCAGGCGCTCTACGGTAAAGGGATGGGCTGTCAGGTGTTCAGAGATACGGCCCCGCTGCGGGCGTGAAACTTCCCCCATTTTTATTTCTATGGGAATATTCAGGAAAAGGAAGAGTTGCCGGGCAAGGCGCTCAGGGAGACCCTGTTCTGTTATGATGCTTTTAAGAGAACGCCTGCCGGCACTGCTGCTTTTTTCAACGAGATGCTTTTCAAGAGCTTCCCGTCTCCAGTCGGGCAAAAGGCTGACGGTCAGAGTGTCAGCAGGAGAAACATGCCTGCTGAAGTCGAGAATCCCCGGTCCTGAGAGACCCCGATGGGTGAAAAGTATATCCCCCCTGGTGCTGGTTTGTTTTCTGCCGTCACGATAGAGGGTGACCTGTGCATCTTTGATGCTGATGCCGGCACAGTCATGGTACGGGTATTTTTCAGCCAGTACCGGGGTCAGGGCGGGAAGCGGGTCTGCAATATGGTGCCCCAGAGACGCAGCAAGTTCGTAGCCGTCACCGGTTGAACCGGTTCCCGGATAAGACATGCCCCCTGCCGCGATGACCAGGTGAGCGGCGCGGTAGTCTTCCTTTTCTGATATAATCTGAAAACCTGTTGTGCCGTGGGAGACGCTTTCTACTTTTCGGTTGTAATGAATTGAAACGTCCCGCTGTTTAGCCTCTGCAAGAAGAACTTCAAGGATATCCTCGGCGCGCTGAGACGCGGGAAATATTTTTCCATCCTCGGTTTCTGTAAGGGGGCAGTTCCGTTTTTTGAAAAAAACAGCCAGGTCATCATTGCTGAAGCCGTAGAGGGCAGGGCGGAGAAATCTGCCTGCGGCGCCGTAATGGGTAAGGAAGTCTGCTATCGGTCCGCCATGGGTAACATTGCAGCGCCCGGACCCTGATATAAGAAGCTTTCTGCCGGGGCGGTTATTTTTTTCCAGGATGCAGATTCGAGTTTCCGGGTCTGCCGCTTCGATGGCGCAGATGAGTCCCGCAGGGCCGGCACCAATAATAATCAGATCGAATTCATTCATAGTATCTTTAGAAATCAGTCTGAAGGATTTCTGTCAATCATCAATTCTTTTAATATGTCGACCTGTCAGAGCGCTGTTACGCGCCATGACAGTACCGGTAGTTAAAGTTCTTTTTTCAGGGTGTTAAATTCTTCGATGGATATTTCTCCCAGGGCAAGGCGTTTTTTTAACACGTCAATCGGTTTTTCAAAACCGAGACCCTGGTTTCGATACATCTTAATGCCGAAAAAGATTACCGTCCCGAGGAGCAGAAGGGTGATTATCCACATAACAAGACCTCCTCCAAAAAATCCATGTCCCATCCAGTGATGGCCTCCGAACCATGCCTCATCGCGGCATGGGCCTCCCCATGAGCCGTAGGCCCATGTCATGGTGGGAATGGTGATCAGAAAAGCGGTGATTGCTGCTGCTTTTACTTTCATGGTATTTTCCTCGCTTACCAGGTTCCCTTCCGATGATGACGACGTCCGTGGCCGTCATTTCGGAACTTTTTGATTTTTTCCCGCTGTTTCTTGGTCAGGATTTTATCAAAGTCTTTCTGGTACTGGTCACGAAGAGACTTGAGTTTGTCGGGACTTGTGCGGTTGCGGTGATACTTGATGCGGTAGTCTGCATCAAGGCGGATGATTTTCTCAACCTGGGCATCAGTCAGGCCGATTTCCCGCTGAAGAAAATCAAGGTGATGATACCTGCCGTGTCCCTGGCCGCTGCATTCTCCGTGGTAACCGCGTCCTTTGCCGCGATGATAGCCGTCCCGTGCAAGGAGTTCGCTTCCCGCAAAGGCCAAAACAAGCAAAACTGCTAATGCTGAAAAAGTTTTTTTAATGGTCATGAAGTGCCTCCTGGAGTGTTTACTATAGGCTTTGACCATTATATGCTTGAAGATGTTCCAAAATATTTAAGTATTTTAGAAAAAAGTTAAGTTTCATGGGCTGGGTTTGCCAGACAGTATTAGGATGAAAACATGGGATATTGATGTGGAAAAAATCAGTATTTAGCAACTCTATTTTAGCTGTATTTGCTTGACAAAAACATTATTGTTCACACAGTGTACATAAAAATATCAGACATTTTTGGGAGGCTTTTTTTATGAAAAAAATATTTGCAGCATTTTTAATTTTTGGCATGGCATTTTTCTTTGGATGCGGCACCTTCGGAAAGATTGTTGTAGAAAAAGATGAATTTAAAGATGCAACGACTGTTTCTATGGACTATCGGTATAAGGCGACTTCCTGGAGAGCTGTGGGAAGTTATTTAACAATTAACTATTTTCGCATGATCAAGGCTGGCAAGAAGCAGGTAGTGGAAATGAACTTTAACATGACTGCCAATGATGATGTAACTTCTTTGCAGCCGAAAGCCTTTATAAAGGCGGGGGAAGATAAACTGGAACTTCCCATTTCAAAGATGACAGTTGAGGCAAAATCTCAAACTGACATAGAAACCAAGGTAGAAGGGAAAAGTGGCGGCGGCGCTTATGTGGATTATACCGGTATGGGAACCGGGAACACAACAACGGTAAAGTCAGAGACATCATCATCTACCAGAAGATGGAAAGAACTTAAAGGGAAAATAGTTTTAACCACGGGAATGGAAGAAGCTATTCTTAAAAATAAAAAAGTAATGATGCGTTTTTATGTTGATAACAAACCGGTTTCTTATATTATAGAAGAAGGCGATTTAACCAAACTGAAAACATATCTTCGTCACAACGGTGCTATTAAAAAATAATAGAAATATGCATATTTATGAATTAAGGGAGTGTCTGTTACAGGCACTCCCTTTTTCTATATTATGAACTTTTTGCATCCTGAGTAGAAAAGCTTAACTGAATATATCTTCCTGGAAATTAAATAATTCTTCAACAACATCCATGTTAAGAAGGGTGATACCCTTCCCGTCTTTTCTCATGCCGATAAGAAACTGGTCACCCTTTTCAATCCCCATGGCCCTTCGCAGTTCTACCGGAATGGCAATTTGTCCCTTGTCGCTTACTTTAACGGTTCCGTAGAAAAGCTGCCCCGTGTCTTCGTTTTTCTTTTTTTTGGCCATGACGCTCTCCTTTCTTTTTTGTTTACTGTACTCTCCCGGGGCTTCACGGGGCAAGTAAAATAATGGAAAAAAACAGGATAATATGTAGATTTCTTTAATGTAAGAAAAATCTTACAAGTAAGAAAAGATGGTTGACCCTTTTTTCGGAGCATGGTATCGATGGATATTACATATGAGGAGGAATCATCATGAGATTTATCTTTTTAACTGTAGCCCTGTGGAATTTTATGGGAGGAATCAATTTTCTATTTTTCCCTGCGGGACAAGCGGCTGCTTACGGGATGCCCCTGGGCAATCGGTGGGAACTTCATTTTATCGGCCTGGTTGCCTTTACTTTTGGGGCGATATATTTTTCATTTTTCAAAAAAGAGCCTCCAAAAGAGTATCTGTACCAGGTGGTTATTTTCGGAACCTGCAAGATACTGCTTTTTTTCAGCGGTCTGGCCTGTTATATGTATTACAGTATGCCTTTGAAATTTATGATAATTTTCAGTGGTGGAAACCTGTTGATGGGGTCTCTCTTTATTCTCTATGTTGTTTTCAGAATACGAAAAGAAAAGAAGCCCCTGATAGAATAAGTCCAGCTTTATATTTTAAACATCGCCCTGTCTGCCCCGGAAGAATCTCTGTCGGGGTGGATTTTTTTAAAAAATGAAAATATTCTTGCCCTTTCCTTTAACTTCCTTTTCAACTGTATGAATAAAAGGGTCTTGATGGTGTAAAAAGTTTTTATTAAAATGCAACTCTGCATCGGCCTTTTTCGTCCAGTAGTATGCTTAAAACAGCTATAATATATGTACAAGGCAGGAGTTACCCATGACAACACCAACCGTTGCCGTTATCGGCGGATCAGGACTTTATGAAATTGAAGGGGCTAAGGTCATTGAAGAGATCACTATTGATACACCCTGGGGGGCACCCAGTGACATTATCACTATAACTGAAATTGACGGGGCAACAGCAGCCTTTCTTCCGAGACACGGGCGGGGCCACCGGATACTTCCCCACGAGGTAAATGCCCGGGCGAATATCGCCGCGCTGAAGATGATCGGCATCCGTGAGATCATTGCCTTTTCCGCTGTCGGCAGTCTAAAAGAAGAAATCGCCCCCCGGGACTTTGTTGTCCCTGACCAGGTGATAGACCGGACAAAGGCCCGGGAGTCTACCTTCTTCGGTAATGGTGTTGCCGCCCATATTGGTTTTGCCGATCCCTTCTGCTCGCGCCTTCAGGGAGAGATTCTTCCTGCAATGGATGAACTTGGGCTCACGTATCATACCGGTGAGACCCTCATCTGCATGGAGGGGCCCGCTTTTTCTTCCCGCGCTGAAAGCAACCTTTACCGTTCATGGGGGGCCGGGGTGATTAATATGAGTACCCTCCCGGAGGCAAAGCTGGCCCGTGAAGCGGAGATGTGCTACGCGGTTATATGCATGAGTACTGACTACGACTGCTGGCACGAAGAAGAGGAAGATGTAACCATTGATATGGTGATACAGAACCTGACGGCAAACACGGATAATGCAAAAAAGCTTATTCGTCTTCTCCTCGAGCGTCTTGAAAAGGGGGAGTCGTGCCACTGCCACGAAGCGGCAAAGTATGCCGTCATCACTGCCGAAGATAAGCGGGATTCTGAAACCGCGAAGAAGCTGAAAAAGATACTTCCTGACTATTTTTAATTTAGACTTTTTTCCCAAAAATGTAGCTGATGCCTGTCTTGATCAGGTTTTTAATGCCGAGGCGGCGGACCAGTACTTTCATGTACATTCTGGTCTGGCTCGCCGGGGGTTTGACTTCCTTCACCTTTTTCTTTAAAACAAGGGCCCCGGTGGGGCATTCTACCGTACAGATGCCGCAGCCGATACAGCGGTACCGGTCAACTTCAGCAAAATCATCTTCAATGCTCAGAGCCTCCATGGGGCAGGTGTCAATACAGGCAGCGCATGATGTGCAGGCTTGATGGTCAACTTCAGCAAAATAATTTGAGGTGGTTGCCTCGGCGGGACGGGGAAGTTTTTTCAGGGTTGTGAGAATGCCGCAGCAGCAGCTGCAGCAGCAGCAGATAAATGAAGGGTTAAGAGAGTTTCCCGGCTGGATGACCAGGCCCGCCTTTTCGCAGGAGGTGAGGATTTCAAGGAACTCATCTTGTTCAACTTCCCGCCCTGATCCAAGGGTGTGAACATAGAGTTCAACCGTAGAACCGATCATGAGGCAGGTCTCTCTGAGGTCAGTCTGCCGGCATGGATTTTCAACAATATCCATCCCCTGGCGGCAGACACAGTTCACTACCGCAAAGGGACCGGGAGATTTTTTCACATATTCACGGATCATGTCATAGGTGGCGATCTCATTGAGGGACTCTATGCTTTCATTAATCGGGACGGGACGCATCTGGGGAACCCCGGTACGGTGAAGCTCTTCACCAAAGGCTTCATCTTCGTAACGATGAAGCTGTTCCATGAAATTTTTAGTGAGCCGGTCAACCTGAAATTCAAACATACCGATGGCCAGCTGTACCCGGGAATAGCGATTGCGGCCCCGCCGCTGGTCACCGATGATCAGGCCCCGGGTCTTCATGTCGTGAAGCTTCATGTCGAGATCTTCCCTGCTGATAGAAAGATGTGTAAGGCGTTTATGTACGCGTTTCACCGATTCGGGGAGAATGCTCAGCTGAAGAACGATCTCAGCCTCTTCGGGAGTAAAGAGCTCTTTGAGAATTTCTATCTCTGTTCCCGATTTTGTAGCCGGCATGCCGATGGGAAGGGTATCAAAATGTTCCCGAAGCTGCTGGTAGAGACTGGTCTGGTCGGTCATTGGTTTTCTCCCGTGACGGAACTGTTTTAAGTTTCTGATTCAGGCCCGGCCTGAATCAGAAATGAATAGCGGTTTTTTTTTCTGATTATGCTTCAGGAGAGTTTCTACAGATGCTCATAAATATAATTTTTTAAAACATTGCGGGCCGCTTCAGAGATGTCTTCAAACTTCATAGTATAGTAAAAGACATTCCCTTCGGCAATAGTTTTACTTGAAATAATTTTTGTGCCGATCTCGAACTTGAATTCATTGATGGCAAAATTCAGCGTATATTGAGCCATGTAGTCTTTTTTTCCTGAAAGGCGTATCACCGCTTCGTAGTCATTTACCTTGAACACGGTTCCATTTTCCGTTTTGTCCTCATCGGTTTTTCCCGAGGCTAAAGTCGTGACACTGCAGGGAATGATGACATCAAGGTAGGGATGCCTGAACTCCTTGTCCCGGGAAAAGCTTTCAGGAATTTTCAGAACAAGGAGGCTCCCATCGAGATCTTCTGTCTCCGTGTCAAAGGTATATTCCGCGTCTCCCACCCGCCAGATGAAAATCTTAACGGTCTGAGACCGGGCAAGGGGCTGAAGTTCTTTTCGTGGCCGAAAGAGTTTTACGGTAATTCCATTACGGGTTACGCTGATAATCTTGCAGAAAAAGGTCTCACCTGAAGCTGTATTAAAATAGAGAAGCTGGTTGATTTCAAGGTCCTGAAGATTCTCAAGGGGCTTCTTGAAGCGAACCGGATGATAGAGTTTTTCATAGGTGATGGTCAGGTCGCGGCATATCGCTGAAAATGATTTTTCTTCTTCTTCCTGATTTTTTAGAAAGGAGAGAAATCGTCCCGTTGCCTCTTCGAAAAGTTCAGGGTCCCGGAGTATATCACTCGGATTGGTCAGACGGAGGATGTCGATGATATTGTTGAGTACCTTTATCTGAAAATTAGAAAGTCCCAGGCGCTTGGTTCTGAAGAGAAAGAGGTTGTGGTCATGGAGCTGCCGGTCTTTCTGGTGCTGGATGTATTTCAGAATCAGAAAAATGATACCCACCACGACAAAAAGTACAAAAAGCAAGGTCAGTTCGATTGGAGTCGCGGTTGGCCATTTTACGCCGAATACGGTTTCCATGATTCACTCCGTGAAGATAAATTAATGTAACCCGGTGTCCTTTTATTCCTCCAATATGGTATAATGTATTAGAGAAGGGGTCAATAAAAAAGCGGGATATTATTGAGTTCCATGAAAAATTAAATTATCCGCTTGACTTGGAACTCCGCTTTGCATACATTTTGACTGCTTAAGACTAATAGGGGATATGTATGGATAGAGTAAAAAAACTGTTATCAGTACTTTTAATTATAAGTGCCGCTTTAGCAGCTTCCTGTGAGATTTCTGATTCGGATGATGAATTTTATCGGATAAAAGTATTGGGTTATCTTGGAAACTTTGACGGGCAGTATTCCGTTGATGGTGAAGCTTTAGTGTCATTGAGTGGCACTGTAGATCCAACTAATGCCAACTATTATATATTTGAACTGGACCTAAATTCACCAGAGTCAGTTTGGATTCAAGTTAATGGAACAGCTACATGTGCTTCTGTGACAGTGAATGTTTATGAAGGCACCGATGTTGTTGTTTCTGAATATGACAGCGCAACAGATACTAGTGGTAGCGGCACATATGATGACCTTGCTCTTGTGATTGTAGATTATGATTTCAGTTCAACTACAACAGAGTAACCCGATGCCATGATTATCGATTTCCACATCCATATATTCATCCCGGCCGCAGTCAAGCGCCGGGATTTTTACTTTACAGACCCTCATTTTTCCCTTCTCTATAAAAATAAAAAATCCAGAATGATAGACCATGAAGGCCTTTGTGCCGCCATGGATACCGGTGGTGTTGATATCTCTGTGGCCATGGGATTTCCCTGGACCGGTGAGGTTTATGCCCGTGAGCAGAATGAGTACTTCGCCGAAGTCGCGGCGAGCCATGGCGACCGGATAGTTCCCTTCGGTACTGTGGCCCTTGATGAGAAAAATATCAAAGCACGGGTGAAGGAAGTCAAGGCCCTGGGCCTCGGGGGTATTGGTGAAGCGGGCTTCTATCATACAGGCTTTAATGATGAGGGGGAAGTATATCTGCACGCACTTATGGAAGCGGCAGCCGAAGAAGCGCTGCCCGTTTGCCTGCATGTTAACGAGCCGGTGGGCCATCACTACACTGGCAAGTATGATCCGGAATTTTCCCGTATCTATAAACTGATTAGCGACTTCCCCGATCTGAAAATAATACTGGCCCACTGGGGCGGGGGTATCCTCTTCTACGAGCTTATGCCGGAAGTAAAAGAAGCCTTTAAAAATGTCTACTACGACACGGCAGCATCGCCCTATCTCTATGATAAGAAAATTTATGCTGCAGCATCAGAAATTACCGGGGGTGATAAAATACTCTTCGGCTCTGACTTCCCCCTGATACCCATTAAAAGATACCGGGATGAGATAGAGGCCGCGGTTGCCGATGAAGACCTGCGCAAAAAAATTATGGGCGCCAATGCGGCATTATTTTTAAATAGACAATAAACTCTCTTCAGCCTAATCTTTCCATATCAATAAAAAATTATCTATCGCAGGAGTGTCAAAAAATGGTAAGAATCTCTGTTCTTTTGTTTGTTGCTCTTACCGCATGCGCGGGCCTGGGGAAACGCACAGGCATGGATGTCCGATGCACTTTTGATCCGACTCAAGACAGTATCAAGAAGGTTGGAAAGGGTTTTTGCGGTTCTGACTCATATCGCTTAACGGCAACCGGGGCACCTGCAAAAATTGAAACTACCCGGCAGGGGCGGAGAAAATCTTCTGCCTCAGGGGCGCTTCTTGCCGCTCATTATTTTATGATTACGACCTTTGAGGGACATTGCCTGGATCAGTCAATAATGGGATACCCAAAAGGTTATGTGGAGAAACAAACCGCCTGGCGGAAGGAAATAAGGGAGCTGGTCAAAAAAGGTAAGGTAGTTTATTCAACTTGTGATGAAAGTGATAATTGTACTATTTTGTATGAATTGCATTTTAAGGGATTAAGAAAAAAGTTTGATGCCTGTTACCGGTGAGTTTTCAGTTTTTGTTTTAAGTCACTGAGAGCGGCCGATTTTTTTTAAAGCCTTTCGACTTCAGGCGCGCCGCCAGTTCAGTTAGATATTCAGTTTCCGGTATCAGTATCTCGTAACCATCGGGTTTTCCCCAGAAGCCGTAGACTTTAATGAAACCTTCGGGAATTTTTTTATCACTGTCATCAAGTTCATTCGGGTAGGTTACGCCGAATCCTCTGTCAGTATTGCCGTAGCCGTAGCGCTTCATGGTAAATTGTGCCAGGTTGTTCAAGGACGGCCATGAGTCGATTGCCTGGCTGATAGCTTTTTGCACTGATGGTACTTTCATTTGTATAATGCTTTCTTTTCGTTGAAAATGTTGTTTCTATATTTTTGTTTTCAGTTTACTAGTTCGGTGTATGATAAGAAATATATATTTCCCAGTTTAGAAGGAATTTTCTCAACCTTTTCGGGGAAGTGATAATCAATTGAAGTTTCTTCTGTCTGGAAATGTCTTCATCATTATTGATCTGGCCTGCAGGATAATTCTGTTTGCCGGAAACATATTTTTCGTATATGGGATTGTGGTCAAGTTTATCCCGATTTATTTTGTTTATGTGCTGAAGGCAGTATACTGCAAGTTCTCCTTCGAGGGCATTCTCGTGAGGGCAGACATGAACTGCTGTTTTGCGGGTATTTTTAATTTTTGACAATAGAAAGGGGTTTATTAATGACCTGCTGCTTTTTAAAAAGGCGATCCAGTCATTGCCGGTGAATGCAGAGCCTTCACGCAGATAATATTCAACCTCAGGATCATAGTCCTGGGATCCTGTCAGGCAGGTATTTTGCCGAATCAATGAATTCCAGTTTATTTCTATGGCTTTATTTTCCGTATATCCATCAATGAAATAAAAATTTATCTTTTTAAAATTGAAAATGATACTGAGTATTGTAAAGACTGCAATTGACAGAATAAGGCCTGCTTTAATTTTCATTTGAGATAACTTACAGAATTGCCAGGATCGCAGCTGCAACCGTAGCGGCCATGACTGTCAAAAGCACACCGCGGTGAATAGAACGTCCCGGGTTCGATGACATGATGCGCACCGCTGTGACAGCAAGAGCCTGTATCAGGTTAATGAACCAGGCAGCGATAAAAAGCATCACCAGTGATCCGAAGATAATCGCAAGAACTATTCCGCTCCAGACGCTGTCTGCTGCTTCGGGTGCCGGATTAAAGATATGCGAAAGATCTGTAATTCCGCCAGTTAAACCGGGGGCTGCAAAGGCGGTGGCGCTCCAGAGAATAATTGCCACGGCGCTGCCAATGATGATAAAAACTATCAGGCCGAGGAATCCGCTGATGAGGGCGTTGAAAAAGCTGTAGAGCGGAATATTAAGGTTTTCAACAGCGGTAAATTTAAAAAGGCTTCCGATCATGTCCCTGAATTTTCTCGGCTTCATGGTGATGAACCCGATAAGGATATCCCTGAAATACGCGCTGATGATAAAAAAGAATCCGAAAATTATCAGTATACCTGAAAAGAAACCCCCATAGACGAGGCTGAAATGAGATTTCATCAGGTAAAGGGGAAAGAGAAGAATCGTAAAGGCGAGAAACAGGCCAATCGAAACAGTAAAGATTGAAGGGAAGTCAATCTTCAGGTCGGGCATAAACTTACTGTACCGGGGACTTTGTCCCTGCTCGATGCGAAAGACCAGGTTTTTTGAAACCAGGTAGAGGTGCAGGTCGAAGATTAAGGTCGACCCCAGTGCCAGAAGGTAGAGCATGAATCCTGACAGTAAAAGATGTCTTCCGAAGAAATCAATATTTCCCCGTACAATCAATGCAAAAATTCCGCCGAAAATACAGAAAAGAATAAGCACCATGTAGGTGAAGAGCACATTCTTTTTACTGAAGGAAAGATACACGGCGTCAAAGAGGTTCGTAACAGAAAGGAGTTCTTCTTTAAGGGGCATGAAGGAGAACCAGCCTTCTCTTTTCCTGTCGATGACAACGCGGTGTCCGCAGTTTTCGCAGTAAAAATAGACCCTGCGGTCATCGACTTTCTCTTCAGAAAGATGGTATTTCTGATTACACTGGTTGCAGGAAATTTCCATGGCCGCGACCTGTTACTGAGTAATTATTTTTTTTCCTGGTCCTGAAGCTTTTTCTGCTTTTCCAGACTGATTTCCCCAAGCTTTTCAAGTATTGTGGGATCTTTTTCAGCCTTCTCAGCAAAGGCCTCATACTGCTCGAGGGTATAGCCGTATTTCTCAGCTATCTTTTTTTTGCTTTCAGGTGTTGTGTCAGTTTTCACTACTTCCATATCAATTTTAGCGAAATCCTGCACAGTCATTTCTTTTTTCTTCTGTGAACAGGCAAATAGAGAAAGGGCTACAATCAAGGCTGTTGAAATTGTCATTAGGTTACGCATAACTTCTCTCCTGTAAATGATTTCACTATTACCGTATACCAGTTCAGGTGAATGTCAAGGAGAAATTTGGACGCGGTAGCAGCACCATGCCTCATGTTCGGTGAAGCCTTTCACTGTAAGGCTGTTGTTTGTCAGGGCGTCTCTGACCTGAGTGTCCCACTGACTGCCGATGCCGCTGATAATGAGACTGCCCCCGGGTGCCATGAGGTTTTTAAGGTGACTGAGATGCTTAAGAATAATGTCAGTCAGGAGGTTGGCAACGACTAGATGATACTTCCTTTCTGAAGAAAATGAGGCGATGTCTCCCTGGTGCAGTGTAATGCGGCGGCAGTTGTTGCGCTGCAGATTTTCCTCTGCCCGCCTACAGGCCTCAGGATCGAGTTCAACCCCGTCAATGGTTCCGATGCCCAGCATTTCGGCAAGAATGGCGATTATCCCGCTTCCTGTTCCCGCGTCTATGAGTCTCATGTCCGGCAGCTCAGTCCGGTTAACCCTGTTGAGTGCTCCGCGGAGTTCACGCATACAGAGTATGGTTGTAGGGTGCCGGCCGTCACCAAAAGCGTCTCTCGGGTCAAGGTGAATGAAGTATTTCGCCTCACGGGCTTCAGGTGAGTCGGGATCAGGACCCGCAAAGATTTCATCATCTATTGCAGCTCCCTGGTAGAAGTCCATCCAGCGGTCCTTCCAGTCTGTTTCATCAATGTGATGAATCTCAGGGTTTCGGTCACTGAAATGTTCTGTTATTTGTTCAGCGGTATCAGCCAGGGCGGTTACACTGTTTTTGCTTTTTGAAAAGGAAGAAATCGAGACACTTGATGCCCCGAGGGCAAAGAGCTTTTCTTCGATGGAATCGAGCTCTGAAGTTTCAGCGGTGAAGGTAATTTGAAACATATATAAGATATTTGAGGGGGCCCCTTCTGGGCCCCTCAAAGTGTATATATTACATTTCTACTGCAATGGCGTGGCCCATTCCGCCGCCGATACAGAGAGTCGCAAGACCTTTTTTCGCGCCCCGTTTTTTCATCTCATGGATCAGTGTAGTGATGATACGGGCACCTGATGCGCCGATGGGATGACCAAGGGCGATGGCTCCGCCATTGACATTCACAATGTCAGGATTCCAGCCGAGTTCACGGTTAACGGCTATGGCCTGGGTCGCGAAGGCTTCATTGGCTTCAACCAGATCGAGGTCTGAAACGCTCCAACCGGCGCGCTCAAGACATTTACGGGTTGCGGGAATAGGACCGGTCCCCATAATTGTGGGATCAACACCGGCTGAGGCGTAGGATACTATTTTGGCCAGGGGCTCGATGCCGAGTTCTTTTGCCTTGTCTCCTGACATGATGACAGCAGCTGCGGCGCCGTCATTGATACCAGAGGCGTTGCCCGCGGTAACGATGCCGTCTTTTTTAAAGGCCGGTCTCAGGCGGGCCAGGGACTCAAGGGATGTTCCTGATTTGGGGTGCTCATCAGTGTCAAAAATTTTCGGGTCGCCTTTACGCTGGGGGACCTCAACGGGGATAATTTCATCTTTAAAGCGTCCAGAATTTATTGCTTCTTCTGCCTTTTGCTGGCTTCCGAAAGAAAATTCATCAAGCTCTTCTCGTTTCAGCTTGAACTGTTCTCCGACATTTTCAGCGGTGATGCCCATATGGTAGTCATTAAAGGCGTCCCAGAGGCCGTCGTTTATCATAACGTCCATTATGTCATTGTTGCCCATACGGTAGCCGTACCGAGCGCTGTTGAGAGCGTAGGGAGCCATACTCATATTTTCCATGCCCCCGGCGACGATGATGTCTTCATCTCCTGCCTTGACGATCTGGGCGGCAAGGGAAAGTGCCCGAAGACCTGAAGCACATACTTTATTGAGTGTCATTGCAGGGGCATCCTGAGTAATCCCCGCTTTGATAAGGACCTGCCGGGCAGTATTCTGACCCTGGGCTGCCTGAAGTACATGGCCCATTATGACATTTTGTACCTGGTCACCGGTGATACCGGCACGTTTCATGGCTTCTTTAACTGCAATGACTCCCAGATCTACAGCAGGAACGGTTTTCAGGGAGCCTCCGAAGGAGCCTATAGGTGTTCGGACTATTGAAGCAACAACAACTTCCTTCATGATTACCTCTCATTTCTTATTGTGATAGTTTTTTTGACCCGCTTGTATTCTCTGCCGGTGATTCCAGTGGAGAAAATATATGTGACACGGACCGCTGCGCTTTTTTTCTATATTGTGATGTGTATACAGGCATACATTTTTTTGTAAAGGATTTATTGTATTTTCCGTTCCGGGGGTATGGATATCGGCACGGAAGACTCCGGGAGATGGTATTTTTCTTGCAATAATTTGCTCTTCGAGGTATGTGCATACTGTCGGGGAGTTTTCCCTGAAGACTATCGAAGGGCGATGTGAACAAATGAACCGATTTTTTGCAAAACCACGAAAAGCCACATTATTTTTTTGCGCCGTTATGATACTGGTTTCTACCGAGGCCTGGAGCCGGGTTGCCGTGCTTCCCTACCGGGTTGCCGTCTCATCTGATCAGCTGACCCCTGACTCGGGGCGGGATTACGGGCGTCTCCTTGCCCTGACGCTCCGTATCACCAAAAAAATAGATGTAGCGTCAAATCGAAATGTCTCGGCTGACCTGACCCGGGCCCGGATCAATTACCGCAAAAAAATCACCGCCGATGACCTGGTGCGCCTGGGGGCCCATGGCCTGTATGAATACATCCTTCTCGGGACCCTGTCGACCAGGGGGGCTGAGATCCAGTCACGGTCTATTCTTTACTCAGTGCGGGAAAAGCGGGTGCTGATGCGCTTTAAATCGACGGCCGGTAATCTTCCTTTACTGGCGCAGAAAGATCTTCGTGAGGCCTTTGCCTCGTATCGGGCCCGGACCTTCGATGAAACCCCGGCCAGCCTTGATCTTCTGGTAATGGTTGACCTGTCGGCAAACATACGCGTTGAGTGGCCCTCGGTTCGCCGCGACCTGCTGAAACGGGCCGGCGAGCTTATCGACAGCGCGGGGATCGATACGCGATTGTATATACTTCCTTTCGGTGAAAAATATTCTTATCGTCACGTTACTCTTTTTCACAATAATCTTCAGGGCCTGAAAAATCATCTTAAGCGCCTCAATCCCCGGGGTGCCGGCGGGGGGCACAAACTTCTGTCAGATCTTTCCCGGGGTATAAATAATATCCGATGGCGCAGCGGCGCGGTGAAAAAAATTGTTCTCATCAGCAATTCATCCATTACCGGGAAAGGCTACCCTGAGCACTTCGGCATGATGGCTCGGAAAAAGGGTATCACCATTACATCAATTCTTATGGGAAAGCTGAATCATGTCCCGGGTGAAAAGTATCACCGCCTCAGCTCCTCTTCAGGGGGAAACCTCCGCTACCTGAGTTACCGCCAGCGGGTCTATGACGCCAACGGCTCTCCTCACTGGCTTTATTTTCAGAGAGGAAGACTGCTTCATGGTGAAGGCCATGACGCCTCGTGGCGCCGGGGGATTCTCACCTACAGCCGGTACCGGCCCGCCTACGGCAAGCCGCGTGTAACAGCTGATGAGCTTTACAGCGACCGGCCCTTCGCCGATCCCTACACAATTGTTGCCCGTTATGACCGCCTTTCAGGGAAGCGGATTATTAAAAGTGAGGCTCTCGAGCATAACCTGCTTTTTCATACCAGGGATATCTTCACGGGATCAGGGATCAGTTCAGATAAAGGGGGAAGTAAAAGGCGGGTCTTACTTTCTGACGGCACTCTTTCTCTCTGGATGAATGTTTCTGATAAAAAGCTGTTTAATCTTCTTTCGCGCCGCATGAATGATGGAAGTTACTTTCCGCTACTGGTGATTCCCCGACGTGACCTGGGAGAGGTCTACGGCATTTCCCTTCTTCCCCTTCCGGTGGAGCTTAACAGCAGCGATGTGCCAAAGGTAATCAAAACTAACCTGAAGTCCCTGGTCAAAAACCGTAAAAAGTATCTTGCCGGTTCGGGCCTCCGGCCCAATGTTTGGGTCATCTCTGTCAAGGTGCTCCAGGCGAAGGGGCGCAGTACGGGCCGGGATATTCGGGATTAGAAGGCACAGGAAGATTATGAAAAGCAAAGAGAAAACAACACCGGTAAAATGTAAAAATGAAACCTGTAACGGTTGTTCAATCGAGGGAAAACTGTTATGCAATCATACTCTTTCTGATCTCATTGATTTTTATCTCCTCTTTATGGTCTTTTTTGTTCCCTTTCTTGCTGGAATGCTAATCGGGAATTTTCATACTGCTCTCGGTATCTGGGGTGTTTTAGCCGGGGTATTTTTTCTCTATGTTGAAGCGCTCATTCTGTGCCGTCATTGCCCTCACTATGCAGAAAAGGGATTCTTGTTATCCTGCCATGCGAACTGGGGGCTTCCCAAGATACCAAAATTTAATCCAAGACCATTGAATAGAATTGAGCAGGTTTCATGGCTTGTGTATGTAGCGGTTCTTTTTTTATTTTATATACCCTTTTTTATTATCAGTCAGCAATGGCTCATGCTTGGATTGACAACCCTGGGACTGGTGACCTTTGGCTGGACAGTACAGAGGACTAAATGCAATAGATGCTATAATCTTTCATGTCCTGTGAACCGGGTTCCTGAAGATATCAGAAAGGTGTTCTATGAAAATTATCCAGACTTTTCAGGCTCTGGGGAAAAATAACGGGATAAAGTACCGGTAAACTGGTTATATCGTTTAAATACAATGCTTGAAGAAAGAGAAATTATAGAAATATATAGAGAGTTCAAAAAAGAACTTTTAATTTATATATACCGGTTTACCCGGTCACATGAAACTTCGGAAGATATTTTTCATGACTGTTTTATTAACCTGATTAATTATTCAAAAAATAATGAAGTAAATAGAAAAACTCTCCGTGCTTTCCTGTATAAAACAGCTCACAACCTTTCAATCAATTATATTAAAAAGAGTAAAAGAATTAAATTTACTTCATTAGACGAGAGCGGTGATCCTCCTTCCCGGGACAGCACGGTATCTAACATGGAAAGGGAAGATCTGGAAAATGAGATTTCTAATATTTTGAATAATGTTGATGAATTGTCCCGGTCAATTTTCATCATGCGAAAAGAATTGAACCTGAACCTGTCGGAAATCGCTCAGAACACCGGAAAGTCAGAACGCACAATTAGAAGAAAACTGATCAAGGTGGTCGACTTCCTTACTGCTGAATTGAAAAAAACAGGTTTTTTAACATTTATTCTTTTTTTAATGTCAATTCTTGTCACTATTTTTGTACCACATGGTAGAGGGAGAAAAAACTGATGCGGGGCCATCCAGATAAAAAAACAATCATCAAGGCGATACTTTCAGAAGATGAAAGTAAATCTGAGGTATTACTGCATGTGTCTGAATGTGAAAAGTGCAGGTCCCGCACTATGTCAATACGTGCAGTGCTGGAGTCATCGGATAACAGCACTATTGCTGCATCAGATGATCTTGAAAAAAGGATAGTCAGATCGTTCAGGAAAATTCAAGGAGAAGATGTCCGGAGCAGGGTAAACTTCCTTTCAATTAAAAAATTATTTAAACCGGCTCTCGCTGTGGCTGTACTGTTTTTTGTTGCTTTATCATCATTTATAATATTCAAAAGCCCGAACGGGGGAGTACCGGTTGCAGTTTCCAATGCAAAGGGAATTGTTACGATTAACGGGGAGAATGCAGAACAGGGAGCTGAACTTACTACCGGTTCTGAAATTAAAACAGGCAATCAATCAATTGCTGAAATAACCTTTAATAATCAGTTTAGAATAGAACTGGCGAAGGGCACAAGTCTTCTTATTATAAAAACGATATTTGATGAAAAGCAGAATAAATATATTTTTTCCTTTAGCCTGAAAAAGGGTAAAATTTATTCAGAGTTCTATCATAGCAGCCGGCACATGGAATACTCATTTAAAACTCCCGATGCTGTTATCTATTCAATTGGTACTAAGTTTTTATTAAGTGCTGCAGAGAAAAAAACAGATTTATTTCTAACCGAAGGAACATTAAAAATACGATCCATTTCGTCAGGAGAAGAAATACGGTCAACTGATGGAAAAAAATATAGTATTGCAGCAAAAATTACTTTAAGAGAAATGACTCCCGGTGAAAAGACTGTAATAGATGCTATTAAGGTTAATCGAGGCACCGGCAACAATAGTATTTTGCAGAATAATAGTTATAGAAAAATCACGGCAAATCAAAATGCAGCACCTAAAGCAGGAAATAAACAAAAGAATATAAATTTCCCTGATTCTTCTGATTTTGAAAATGATCAAAGGGATCGGGATAACTTCTTTCCTGATCAGAGAAGAAGACATCGCCGTCCTCCTCATCGTCCTCCTCATCACCCGCCTCCTCATCGTCCCCCTCCTCCTCGTTAAAGTATGAGGGGATTTTGATGCCCCTGTCGCGCTGAAAATTTTTAAAAATTTGCTTAGAACATGTACTTTTTAAAATTAATTTGTCCGCTTTCAGAATTGCAGTTGTAACACAATATGTAAATTCGAATGAAATGCGGAGGCAGTTATGCTTAAAAAGATGTTTTTGATCGTGGTGATAGCGGGTATAGCTGTTTATTTTACCGCCTGTGATAACAGCGGCAGCAGCGTTACATACCCATTTTATCTGACCGAAGTATCAACAAGCGGAGATATTGGTGGCTTAACGTTTGATTATATTGAATTGTATAATTCTACCGATGAAGACATTGATTTAACGGGATATTATTTTGGTGATAAAGAAGATACAGATGATGCCCATGAAGTCTCATCAACTGTTAGTGTAAATGTCTGGAGTGCAGCAAACTCTGCATGGGAAGGGGATACAGGAACAACTGAAACTGTGGGAGATGCAGCAGTAATTCCTGCCGGGGGCTATTTGATTGTCCTGTTTACCAATGATCTTGAAATAGATGATGCAGTATCAAAAACAACCTTACCTGCAAGCTGGATTGAAAGTGATGATGATGGAGATATCACTCATACTGTGGGTGCAGATTTTGCCGGTAGTACATATTTAACCATACCGGAAGGTTTAAAAGGAAGTAAAGCTGAAGGCGTCTATATTTATAAAGCCGATGGTACAACGAAGGCAACCGAGTTTTTTTCCTATGAAGTAGATGAGCAGGAAGACGGTAAGGTCTTTTTGTATGACAGAAGCTGCTGGTCACAGGGAGAACCTTCGCCGGGTGCTGTAAACTAGTAGAGCCTGATTTACGAAGTGCCACGACAGGGAGATAAAATACCAACGGCATTTCATCTCCCTGTTCGGATAAAGAATTTATGAAAAAAGAAAATTCTGAAAGCGAAACCATAAGCTTGGTTTCATGTTACAAAAGAGAGGCATCATATGAAAAATTTTAAAACAAAAAATATCAGGGGATTGAGTGCCATGGTTGTTTACCTGGTATTGATTTTGATGAGCGTGAATCTGTTTTCATGCGGCAGCGATTCATCTTCAAATAGAGTAGATGACGATGATATTGTATTCAGCGATCTTGATGAAACTTTAGAAGACTGGAGTGAAGCTACCCACGAAAAACTTGATACTGATGATATTATAACCAATACATCGACAATTTTTGATACAGCAAGGGTTCAAAAAATGCGAATTGTGATTGATTCAGAGAATTGGTCATTTATGAATCTCAATCTTGCTGATCTAACCGATGAGCTTGACGGCTCACTTGATTTTAGCTCCGTCGATAATCCAAGCTTTGTTCCCTGTGAAGTGTTTTATAGTTCAGACGGTACAGAGGATAATCTGAAGGAATGGTATAAGGTTGGAGTACGATTTAAGGGTAATTCAAGTCTATACAACGCCAACAGCAATAAGCTCCCCTTTAAACTCGATTTTGATGAATTTGAAGATACATATCCGGAAATTGATAATCAGCGTTTTTATGGTTTCAAGCAGCTTAATTTGAAAAGCAATTACAATGACGAATCAGAAATGCGTGAGATGGTGGCCACAGAACTGTTTCGTGACTTTGGTCTCGTGGGTCCCCATTGTTCTTTCTATGAACTGTATCTCAATGTTGATGACAGCGGAGACGAGAGCAATGATATATATTACGGAGTTTATACACTGGTTGAAGAAGTTGATGATACGGTTATAAAAACCCAGTACAGCAATAACGACGGCACTTTATATAAACCAGATGGTGATGCGGCGGCATTTGCCAGCGGTACATATGATGAAGATGAATATGGTCTCAAGACCGATGATGACACCAGTTACGCTGATATTGAAGAGCTTTATGACGCGATAAATGATTCGTCGCGGACCAGTGATAATGCTACATGGAAGGCAAACCTGGAAGCTATATTTGATGTGGACATATTTCTTAAATGGCTTGCGGCAAACAGTGTCATGCAAAACTGGGATACCTATGGTGTTATGACTCACAATTTCTTTCTTTATAATAATCCCGACACGGGTAAATTTGAATGGATCCCCTGGGATAACAATGAGGCGCTGGATGACAATAACAGATGCCTTTCCATGACCATGTCTTCTGTGGGTTCAGACTGGCCTTTGATTAAATATATACTGGACGATGATGATTATAAAACAGACTATAAGGCATATATTCAAAGTTTTGCCGATTCTTTATTTTACTATGATCGGATGGAAACTATATATGATGACTATAAAGACTTGATTACAAGTTATGTTACTGCTGAAATTTCAGGATATACTTATACTTCATCATCTGAATTTACCACAGCGGTTTCTGGATTAAAAAGTCATGTATCATCAAGGAACTCATCTGCGAATGATTACGCTTCAAGTTCTCTTTAGAATTTTTGTTTCTACGGCTTCATTGGTACTTAGGTTAACACCTAAATTTTTTCAAGCGCCTGTCACGAGATGATTGGGCGTTTTTTTTTATGTAATTAATATAAAAAGCCGGTTATTTTTTCCGGGCAACAATCAGGGTGAAATCATCATCCACATCACTGAGGTTCATAAAAGTAAAAAAATCTTCCAGGATGAAATCTAGAATTTCCTTTGCCGATTTATCAGGGGCTTTTTTAAATGTTTTTTTCAGCCTTTTTATGCCATAACGAATATTTTCAAAGTTACTTCCTTCGATTATACCGTCAGTATAGGCTATCAGGACATCTCCCGTGTCGATGGGAAAAGAAATGACCCGGGGTGGGGCGTTGCTGATATTTGCTCCCAGGAGTTCTCCCCGGTAGTGTTCCTGGCCTTCACCAACTGAGATCACTTCACCTGAATCTGACTGGCGCATTAGAAGATCAGGATGCCCCGAATTGGTATATTCTACTTCCTTACCATTAAACCTTAGTAAAATACCGGAAACAAAGTGATCGAGATTTGATATCTCTCCTGAAACGTTATGGTTGATTTTTTGAACGATTTTATTCAGCGGGGCCTTTTCCATTCGGTTAAAGAGGCGCCGTGCAATTGGCTTGGTTATCATGGCGATAAGGGCAGCGGCTGTTCCATGACCTGACACATCAAATATGGATATGCCTTTAAGTTCATTTTCTTTAATATAAAAGTCATAGCAGTCACCTGAAGCACCGTACTTCGGAATGTATGAAAGGGCGATATCCCAGTCTTCCAGGTTCTCTGGAGCGACAGGCAAAAGAGAAAGCTGAACATCCGTGGCCAGTTTAAGCTCGAACCGGTTCAATTCACTGGCCCGGAGCAGTTCCTGCTGAAGGATGAGAAAACGATTTGCCAGTATCAGGGTTATCCCTGCCATGAAAATAAAAAAGCCATATCGTGTTAGAACAATTTCATAGGACCAGAAAATAGAATCAAGAATATCAAAAAGAGCGCAGGCCAGCATGATGAGGGTGCCGAGTAGCAGGTTGCCCGCAGTGGACCTGGTGAGGGTCCTCCATGATGCCTTTAATATTTTAACCGGGAATCTGTCTTTTCGATAATCAAAATATACTACATGGAAATAGCTGACAACGGGGAAGGCGATACGAAAAAAGGTATAGTAAAAAAGCGGCACTATGGCTGAAATCTGCCAGATACGCAAAATATCAATGGCAAAGGTATTCGATATGGGCATCAGGATAACAACTATCAAAAGGCTGTAGAAGAAGGTGAAGATTTTCGTGACAATGCTGTATGATCCAGCAATAAGGTTATCAAAAAATGCCCCTATCACGGGGAGTAAGGCAAAGAGAGCGGCATATTCAATCCGGTGAAGAAGAGTACTGTCCATTGTCAGTGAATACACCATCTGGCTTCGGGAAAATAGATAAAGAAAAAGCAGAATAGAGAAGGCCCCGTAGAAGAGATTATATTTATTCCAGGTTTGATGGCTGTAGATAAAGATACGATAAATACCGAAAAAAAGATAGAGGAACATCAGAATCAACGCCCCGGTTTCTGATATTTTATTATTTTTTTCTTTATAATTAACTATCGAAAAAGGTACACTTCGATGAAATCCTGAATCGATGTTGGTGGGGTCTCCAATGATTCTGATGGCGAGAGTGTTTATCCCGACTCGAAAAAAATGTGAGTCGATGGGGAGAAGAATTTCCCGAATGTGGCGAAATTCTTCTATTTCCCCTTCATTGTTGAGATGGATTTCTGAATGGAGCAGCTTTCCATTAAGATAGACGGCCCAGTTCTCTCCCATGTTTGCAGAGTAAAAGGCTTGTATTTTTTTGAAGGGGAAGTTTTCTTTTTTTATAGTAAATTCTGTCATGAAAGTGTAGCTTTGGGCCGGGTAATTCTTAAAAGAGAGGAAGGTTCTTTCAGGAGAATCTGGAAGTTCCTTGATTATAATACTCCGCTTACCTTCTTTCAGAGGTCTGAAGGCTGTCCACTTTTTGTCACCTACTTCAGGAGATTGATTGATCCATTGTGTGTCGAATCCTCTCCTGAGAAAAATGGTGCTGCTGGCAATGTCAACAGGTCCGGCAGAGAGAAGTTCCGGGCACAGGATCAGCAGTAAAAAGAAAAAGAAGATATTTTTTGTTATTGCAGTCAGGTTTTTCATGTAGACCTACAATAGGTGAAAATCATAATTTTTCAAGTATAACTTTTAAAATTTTAGTGATAAAAAGCTTTAAAGAGAAAAGTTTTATCCCCTGGTGAAGGTATCAATAAAAAATTTAGCTGACAGCTGGTATATATCGCTCTGAATGGTTATATGCATGGCATTAAATGAAAAAGGAAGTAAAATGAAAATTGTTACAAGACCTGATTTTGACGGCATCGTGTGTGATGTTTTGCTGAGAGACGTTTTAAATATAGACGAACCAACCGAATGGGTCGAACCCTATGAACTGAAAGATTATTCTCCAGGTATCAAAGAGCAAAGCATTGTTGCCAATTTACCCTTTATAGATGGCTGTTCTCTCTGGTTCGATCATCACCTTACAAATAAAACAGATAAACCTTTTAATGGATGTTTTCAGGATGCCCCTTCTGCCGCTGGAATTATTTACCATTACTATGCTGGAAAATTTTCAAGAGATTTCAGTGAGCTGGTTCAGCAGACTGACAGGATTGATTCAGGGAATATTACCACTGACGAGGTGCTGAATATAGAAAAGTATCCCTATGCCATGGCCGCCTCAACCATATCGGGTAGAAATAAAGATGATGAACCATACTGGAACAGGTTTGTGAAACTTTTGAGCAGCCGCAGTATTGAGGAAGTTCTACGGGATAAGGAAGTGAGTGAACGGAGCAGTAAAATTATTGATCAGGATAAAATATATTCAACTGCTCTCCAGAAATATACTGAAATTATTAAAAATACCGCGGTAACTGATTTTCGTGATCTGGAAACAGAACCAAAGGGAAACCGCTTCTTGATCTATTCTCTTTTTCCCGATATCTTTGTCGATATGAAAGTACGGTTCAGCAAAGATGACAGGGAAAAAGTCATTGTAAGTCTCGGGAAAAATGTTTTTAATGATGGGAATAATGTCAATCTTGGAAAGCTTGTTTCTGAATACGGGGGAGGCGGGCACAGGGGAGCAGGATCATGCAGCTTTCATGCATCTCTTGGCGAAAATAATATTAAAGAGATGCTTGAGGTGTTAATAAAGAATCAGAATTATTAAAACAGCCTGAATATCAATTCTTTTTCGAAGATTGATTTAATTATACTGATGTATAAATATAACGGAACATCCATCTGCATAAGAAGCGGCCGGGAAGAGGTTAAATTAAAAAATGATGTATCTTTTTTTGTTTCTTTTAACATTCATTTTCTTTTTGTACATAACCTATAAACTGGAACCACTGTATTGGAAAATTGTTTACATGAACCGGGACAGAAAAGCAAAAAATCTGTTTCAAAAAAAAGAAAGAGCAATATTTAGAAAGATAAACAGCCATCTTAACCTGAACCTGGAAGAACAGGGCGATACTGTTCTTCTTTCAGGAGACTATCAAAACCACGAAATGATTCTCCGCAGGTGTATAATCGATGAAACTGAAATGGTAGAAGTTTCTTTTCCTTTAAGTATTAATATTAAAGGTACTCTTGCTTTTATAAAAAGAATTCCCCGGAGAATGATTCAAAGAGGCTATCGTCGTATTGAAAAACAAACCGGCGATATCTCCTTTGATAAAAAAATTATTATAGAGGGAAAAGATTCACTGTTTTTGACAGCAATGCTGAGCAAACATAATCGTTTTCTTATCAAGTCGCTTTTTGGGGCCTCCAGTTCCATCATATTTAAAAGTACCGGCCTTGTTTTACAATTATCTCTCTATAGGGCACTCAGGGCCGGCCAGGTAAAGCAGTATGTAGACAGCGTCTGTTCATTACTTGAGAGTATTCCCGATGGGGATACTAAGTCAAAACTTCTTGTTAATATAAAAAAAGAACGAAAAGCGCAGTTGAAAATTAGCGTCATGAAAGAGCTGGGGAAACATTTCGGCTCTGATGATGATGTTGTTCAAATGATGCAGAAAATGCTCGGGTATAAGAATAAAGGTATTCAGATAGCCGCGGCGCGGTTTCTGGGCAAAGAAGGCAATGAATATGTTGCTGCAATGCTGAAGAGATATCCACGTGCAAGTGTTGAATATAAAATAGAGATAGTTAGAAATTTCAGGTATAACAGGTATAAACCGGCAAAGGATTTAATTGTTGCTGTTTTTAAAAAGACAAGCAGCTCGCGCCTGAAGGTTGAAATTTTAGATGCCCTGCATGCATTTAATGATCCTGATTTTACTTCCTTTTTGTCAAAGGAATTTAATTATAAGCGAAATTTTATGCTGGAAGTTAAATTAACCATTGCTGAGCTTCTTGTGAACAGGGGCGCTAAAAGTATAATTCCTGAAATTGAAAAATTTCTCGATAGTTTAAACTTTGATTTAAAGCATGTTCCAGAAGAGGTTGTTGTCAGTGCCATGAGAATCCAGGCAAAGCTGGATAGCGCGAAGGGGATGCTTTCAACAGCCGAGTATTCGGAGCAGGAGGGAGCATTGAGTCTGGCAAAAGATACTCTTGACGGGGCCCTGAGCGTGGATGAGACGGATGAATAGAAGTAGAAAAATTAATCATTGGGATGCTTAAGATGGATAAAGATTCTAAAGAAAAAATCAAAGTTGCCGTTATCGGAGGCGGTCCTTCTGGGTTGAGTGCTGCTGAATACATCAGAGAGTTGTCTCCTCATATCGATGTTACTATTTATGAACGTAATCATTATTTTGGGGGAAAGTGCTGCACTGTGCTTGCAGATGGAACAATAGCCAATGGCCGTCCAGGGGGCTACGAAATGGGGGCCGGTGTTTTTACGCCCAACAGCAGGCTGTATAAAGATACCGAAGAACTTCTGGAAAAATATAACCTGAAAACAGATCGGGCTCTGCCGCCTGGTTTGAAGCCGATAGAATACCTGAAAGATGGTCTTGATGCATGGCACGAAACTCACCCTGTTTCATTATATAATCTATTTAAATATCCGGGAAGGTTTTTCAGGGGCCTCTATGGATTTATGAAATTCGGCATTGATATTTTGAGGTTTCAAAGATTTGCCGTTGATCTTGCGGCCCGGCCGAAAAAATTAGCCCAGACCATGTCAGAGAGGTATCCCGCTGAGCTGAACAGGGTTCTTGCCCTGTTTATGCAGGGATATGGCTATGCCCATGAGCCGGACCCGGGGCTTACTCCACCCATGCTGTATTATCATCAGTACATGCAACCCGATATGATGGGAAGAGAGAAAATCAATATTGATAAAGGGATGGAGAAGAGGCTGTATAAACTGGTAACGGGAACCCAGGGGATATGGCGGAAGATTTCAGAAACATATTCCGATGACAAAGCTCGTCTGAACAGTGAAGTCATAAGTGTGAAGAGACTGCCAGGCGGTGTAGAAATAACTACTTCGAAGGGAACTGAAGAATATGACTACGCAGTTGTTGCCGCACCCTTTAAGCAGACTCTCAAGTTTATGGATTACTCTGACGGGGAAAGAGAGCTTGTTTCTAAGATGCAGTATAATCATTACGTTACCGTTCTCTGTAAGGCTGAAAACATTGAAGCATGCTGCACGGTCAATGTGCCGGTTAATGTTGACCGGAACCGGTATGGAGACCTGCTTCTCGCCTACCGGCGCTACACGGATACAAATATTCTTATTGCCTATCTGTACATTGAGCCCGGGACTTCTCCTTCTGACAGTGAAATAATCAACCGGGTTGAAGCGGGTCTGAGAGATGGATGCAACGGGCGACTGATTGAAAAATCCTTTGCAAAGGTTTTTCACTGGGATGATTACTTCGGGCATCTCGGCAGTGAAGATATACTGAATAACTGGTACCGCAATTTCAACGAGACAATACAGGCACAAAATAATACTCTCTTTGTTTGTTCAGGTTTGCATATGGAAACGGTGGGAAGTTCAGTTCAGTATTCACGATGGGCGGTTAAAAAATATTTTCAAAAATGGCTTGAAACATAGATAAGATGAATACTTAATTACAATAATTCCTGCCGTACTGTGGGAATTTTTAGAATATAATAAGGAACGAGAATAATGCAAAAAAAAATTGTTGCTTCCATTCTACTGCTGCTCGTATTTGCAGCTGTCTTTATTTTCTATACTTCTAATAGACCCAACAGACAGCCGTCGCTATCCTCAATACAGTGCCTTTCGGCCGAAAATGGGGTTACTTCCTTTTATAAATTCAATCCCGAAAGAATATTTGCTTTCGGATTAACCTACGGTACTCATGTCGAAGAGACAAGCCAAAACAGAGTTTCTTCAATGCCTCCGTTATTCAGAAAAGAAGTGGAATCACTGGTTATAACACCTGATTTCATTTCAATCCCGGATCGGAGTCAATTGCTGGAAATGGCAGAAAAAACAGAACCCGGTCTTGCTGTCAAAATTAAAGAGGAATGTGATCAGGTTCAACCATTACTTGATTATGAAGTTGAGCTTGCATTTGTATTGCTCGAAGAAGTTAACTGGGATGATATTCAAAAGGGATCAGGAATGCCTAAGGTAGGCTATTTTCTGTCTAATGATATCAGTTCCCGTTTTATTCAGGTTCTTGGTGAAGGAAAGACAAATCGTTTTGATTACTGGACCGCTTCAAAAAGTTTTTCGAAATTTTTACCGGTAAACAATATTGTATGGGTGCCTGTAAAACAGAAATTTAATTCTATATTATGTTTAGAATTGAGCTGCATCGTCAATGGAGAGGTTCGTCAGAAAGAAAAAACTTCAAATATCATGTATTCTCCGGGGCAGATGCTTCACTTTATTTACAAGCAGTATCCAAAGAACCTCCCGGGAAAAGGTGATATTATTCTTACCGGAACCCCCGGGGGTGTTGCCTTTCAGGTGCCGGCATGGAAGAAAAAACTGGCTGATTTTATAAACCTGGGAAGATTCACCAAGTTGAATCTGGCAATGAAATCAGCCGGCAGGGATAACCGGTTTCTTAAAAAGGGAGACACGGTTACTTTTTCAGGTGGTATACTCGGGTCTGTTACAATAGTTGTAAAATAGATTTTATTGCAAAAAATATTTTTCTGCTCATTTGTCCCTGACGGATAATATCGAAAAATCATAGCATCTGAAACAGCGCAACTCCTGATAATACATCTTGACATCTGCTGAAATAAGTCTATAACGATTTAATAGTCTGTTGGAGGTATCTATGGTAGATGAAAATTCATGTACCCTCGTGTCAGCAAAAGAAAAACTCGCCTTTGGTATGGGAAGCCTGGGGAACAATTTTATCTATGGCCTGATGGCTACATACCTTATGGTATTTTATACTGATTACTGGCAGATTGCACCTGCCCTGGTGGGTACTATTTTCTTTGTTGGAAGAATCTGGGACGCCGCCAATGATCCTATTATGGGAATGATTGTAGACAATACTCACACCCGATGGGGGAAGTTCAGGCCATACCTTTTGTTTGTTCCTTTTGTAATGGGAGGGGCAACTGTTGCCTGTTTCTGGGGACCTGACCTTGGAGATAGTGAAAAGATAGTCTGGGCTTTTGTTACATACATTATATGGGGAATGAGTTTTACCGCAATGGATATTCCCTACTGGTCTCTTACCGCGGCCATAACCCAGGATACCCGGGAACGGACAAGCCTTATCATGATACCCCGAACCCTTGCTGCAGTGGGAAACATTGTTATTAATGTTGTTACCCTTCCGGTTGTTGCATTTCTTGCATTCAGGTCTGACATAGAAGGCTGGAGGTACTATGCAGTCATCGTGGCGGTTCTCTGTATTGTTCTTACTCTGATTACTTTTTTCAATGTGAAAGAACGGGTGGTTGTTAAGCGTGAAAAACGTCAGAACCTGAAGGATGTATGGCAGCTTCTTAAAGAAAACAAGCCCCTTCAATACCTGATATTGAGTATGCTTTTTTTTGAAGCAATTTTTACAATAAAACTGATTTTTCCTATTTATTATCTTAAATATAATTACCAGTCCGAGTCTTTGATTCCCCTTTTTATGGGGCTCTATGCGGTAGTTGCTATCCCGGGATTTCTCCTGGCACCGGTTTTTACCAGGAGATTTGGAAAGAAAAAGGTTGCCATTGCTGCAGGTTTTGTAATCTGTGCGACTTCAGTGGGTCTCTATTTTTTTGGATACCCCAACCTGCCGGCTCTTCTTGTTCTGAGCGCAGTATGGGCCTTTGCTGATGGAAGCGCTAATGTTGCCCGCATGTCGATGCTTGCAGACACGGTTGAATACGGTCAGTGGAAGACGGGCAACCGGTCTGAGGGAATGGTTTTTTCTGCGAATATTTTTAAAACAAAGCTTGCCTCGGCCATCGGCGGGGGTATTGGCGGATTTGTTTTATCGTATATACATTATGTTCCGAATCAGGCCCAGGGAACAGGAACCCTTGAGGGGATTCATCTCTTTTTTACATTAATTCCGGGGATCCTGGGGATGGCTGCATTGATACCCCTTTTCTATTATGATCTTTCAGAGGAGAAGTTTGCCGCAATACTTAATGATTTAAAAAATGAGTAAATTACATCTCTTCAGTAATTAGTGACTTTTAAGAATAGACTTCCTTAACAAAAATATTATTTTTTTTGAAAAGGAAGTCAAGGCCCTGTTGCCGTCATTGTAATCAAGCCCGTTGTTTTTTGCTGCGGGAAGGTAGAGATTTAAAAGTTAACCTTCAGCCTGATAAATCCTGATACACCGCTGCGCCCCGCCTGGCTTTTTTCAGTGCCGATGGGAACATATACCGAGAATACAAGCTTAACTGCAGAGAAGATACTCCAGTCGATTCGGGGATTAAGAATTACCGATCGGTCATTTAACCCGGCGATGCAGTAGAGGGCCCCGTCCATCAGGTCAGTTGCCGGGTAGGAAATTCCGCTGAAGAGGGTGTCCCTGGTTATGGCCAGGGTTTCACCACTGAAGTTTCCGAAGCGGTCATTGATTGAAATGTCTTCGGTGCCTGAGGCCCCCTGGCCGATTCGCAGGTACTCGGCCATGACATAGAGCTGAAAAGAGAAGGTATAATCGAAGCCCGTGAGAAACCGTTCATGGCTTTTTGCCGCTGATGAGAGACTGCCGATGCTTCCCGAAGGGGAAACCCATGCATAGCCCCCTTCAGCCTTCAGGTTGACCCCGAAGAGCTCACCGGTTACTTCTCCCCCGGCAAAGTGCCACCGGAAGGAGCGGTTGTATTGTGAAGCTGATTCTCCTATTAAAAGCATTGCATTTGCATATGCTGCATATTCAGCGGGTGTAACAGGAGGTGTTGGAACAAGTGCAGCTAACGTGGCTCCGGCAAAGGCATCATAGGCTTCATAATCAAATCGCTGTTTGATAACATGGGTATATTGCGCAGCCACGTCCCAGCCGAAGAGGGTGGTCTTGACCCGCCCGAGATAGCCGGTTTTTGAAAAGTTATCACTGAAGTGGATCAGCCCCTGGATCTCTGTGTTCTTCGGCAGTTCAAGGGCCACCAGTATCGCGTCAATGCCGTTGGTCTCATAGGTCGGATCAAGGGGGTTCTTTCGATTAAAGAGATCTGTGGGATTATAGGCATACCCGGTGCCGGTATAGAACTTGTGACGCCCCGCCCTGATACGGAGATGAGGCAGGTAGAGGGTGACAAAGGCCTCTTGAATGAAAAGATCATTTTTCAGCTCATAGATAAAAAGCTCTTGTACATTTACAGCAGCCGCATCTGCCACGGGAAGATACCCGGTCAGTTCATAGTCTGTTTTCCCCCCATAGAGGATACCCACCAGGCCTATGCCGTAGTCGATATGCTTTGATGGTTTGCCTCCCAGGTTAATCCTGGCGCGGGTTGTATTGAGTATGGACTCTTCATCTGTTGCTTCGAGATATTCGACCGTGGTGGTATTTTCAACGTATCCCTGAATGTTGATTGTCTTTGCCAGGGAAGTCTTTTTCTCCTCATCCCCGGGAAGAGGTACTGTTGTCTCATCTCCCGGCATGGGGATCTCATCTTCCGCCGCGACGGGAAGCGCCGCGGCGATGAGAAGAATCAGGAAAAAAGTTTTTATGGCGGTTCTCAGTTTCATTGTTTCTTCCTTTTTTACTTTTGCAGATTCCGTGAGTAGAAAATGCTCGTCGGAATTTTGACGCCGAAACGTATTTTGACAATAACCATGGTAGTAGATGTCCGGTCTTCAAGGTTAGTCATGGTCAACCGGTGGGCAATGGTCTTCTTTCCCGCCCGTCGGATGTCAGACATGATAAGTCGCTTGAAGGGACGGGTTGATCCCTTTTCGTAATAGTCTATTCTCCGGGTGACGTAATCTTCCTTACCCACCCATGCCTTTATTTTTCCGTAGCTGGGGCCTTTGCGGGTCGGTTTCAGGCTGAGTACGTAGCAGTCAGCACCTCCCATTGATTCGGTGCCAGTGACGGTTCCATAATATTTTTGAGATAACTTCCCCCCCGCCTGGTCTTCGTAAGTGAAATCCGAGCCCATGACTTTTTTCTTTTTCATGTGACTTCCGAGCTTGCGGGTCCGCCGGGTTTCCGGATTGTACATCCAGATGTTGTCGCCGTCTTCTGTCATGAGCATTTTCTGCCCCTTGATGTCGGCCGGGGTGAGATAGAGGGAGAGCTGCTTGTCTCCGTTGTTGACTGCCCAGCCGCGGATAACCAGGGTCCGCTTTGAGCCGCTTGAGGTGGTAATGATTTGCCGGGCCTCGGAATAATTGCTTCGGTAGCCTTCGACCACATCGGCCTTCTTCAGAATTGAAATGGCTGAGGGCAGGGCAGATCCCGTCACGGCCGCCCCGATGGTCAGGGCGCCTGCCAGTGTAATGGTTGCCAGATATTTAATTTTGTTATTCATTTGATTCCTCCGTTTTTTCTGCAAGGCGGTCTTTAAAAACTGTCATCAGGGCGGGGAGTACGGTAACGGTAACAATGAAACACCAGCCGACCCCGACAAAGAGGACAAAGCCCATGGACTGGACGCCCCGCATCAGGTAGAACATCAGGCTTCCGAAACCGATCATAGTGGTGAGGGAAGTCATCAGCATGGCGTGGCCCACGCTGGTTACCGATTCACGAATTCTACTGTGTCCCTCATCAAGATAACGATGCATAAAGTGTACCCCGTCGTCAACCCCGATGCCGATGATAACCGGCAGGGCGATCATATTGACAAAGTTGAGCTTCATGCCGATGAGCCACATGGTGCCCAGTGTGAGGGCAATACCTGAAGCAAGGGGAAGAAAAGTGATTACTGCCTTCAGGGGATTTCTGAAATCGAGAAGCAGTACCAGCATGATGATGACAATGGCAAGCAGCATGGCGATGCGTCCCTCTTCTACTGTTGAGGTGTTCATTTCAAGCATGAGCTGGGGCATACCGGTGACTCCGTGTTTAACAGCAGATACTACCTCATTGAAAAGCATAAGATCGTGCTGTTCAAAGAGATTCTTTTTCGGCATGATATGCATGAGATAATCTTTTGTTTTTGTGCTGACATACTGACTCCGAATGTCTTCAGGGATCATGGCAACTGTTACAGCTTCTGTGCCCCGGGACATGGCAATGACCCGGTACTGAAGCTGGTGAGAAAATGTGCCGGCAAAGGTGGTCATTGACTGCCAGTTGATGTTCTTTTTTTCTTTAAGGCTGTCCCTGAGCTGTGTAAGTATTCCAGCTTTTCTTTTTCCCCGGCGTCCCACGAGGCGTGATGTCTTTTCAACAACCCGATCCTGGCCTCCGGTAAATGAGAGGGCTTGAATTTCCACCATATTGGCCCAAAGGCGGTCAATCTGTTTATAGAGAGTACTTCTGTTCTGTGCCGAATCAAAGCGCGGCGGTATAATTTTTTGTGTTACCGAGCGGTTCAATTCTTTTATATGGGGTATACCCTTATTGAGGTCAGGGCGGCTTACCCAGAGAGATATATCATTCACATCACCGACAATACGCTTGTCTTTGAATTTTTTACGCAGGGCCCGTGACTCTTCAATCGACCGGGCTGTAATCATGCTGGGTGTTGCGGAGAATTTAAACTTGTCGACAATCTCATCCTGCAGTTCTACTGAACGGAGATTTGCCGGTTCAAGGTTCATGAAGTTGTATTCCCACTGAAGGTACCGGCCGCCGATTATTCCGAGAACTGTAATTACGAGAGCCGCACTTATTACAAGGCGGTAATGCCTCCCTGTGGTCTCAGCCATGGCACCGATCCATGAAAAATCTCTGGCTTCTTTAATCTCCTTCTGATTCTCTCTGATTTTTACAGCTCGCGAAGCAAGCATTGAGGGAAGGAGCCAGAGGGTTGCCGCCAGTGTCAGAAGTACACCGGTACCGGCGCAGAAACCGAATTCCCATATTGCATTGGTGTCGGCAATTAGGAGGGCCATGAAGGCGACAGCCGTGGTAATCGCTCCTGTGCTGACGCCCTTGCCGGTACTCCCGATGGTGAGCCTCAGGGCGTCTTCAAGGGAAGTGCCCTTGCCGATTTCTTCCTGGAACCGGCTTGCCAGGTGAATGGTAAAGTCGATCCCCAGGCCAAGAAGAACCACCATCATCATGCTGGTTATCATATTCAATGTACCGATAGTAATTGCAATGAGCCCCATTGACCAGATGATACCGATGACAATAGGTGTCAAGGCAAGGAGTGGAGTCATGGCGCTTCTAAAGTTCCACCAGAGAAGCATAAAAATTATTACAAAGGCGGCAAAGGTAATGGCAATCGTATAGGGGCCTATCGAATCCATTTCATCACGGGCAATGGCTGTCATGCCTGTCCGTTCAATTTTGTAGTCGGGGTATTTTTTTACTACCGGGGCCAGAATATCCTCAATACGGTAATCGAGCTGCACCATTGCCTCGGCGTCATCAGTTGGTATTGCTGAGGCGACCATGATCAGTGACATGGAATTATCGAGAGAAAATGAATAGGGCCGTCCGATGGTCATGTCCCGAACTGTATCGGTAATTTCCTGTTTTGAAACATTGGTATCGGCTGCCTTGAGAAGGTTCGATATAAAGCGTTCGGTCCCGTCGAGGGACTGGACAATCTGCCGTTCCTGGTTTTTTACATTTTCAGAGTCACTATATTCTTTTTCGAAATCATTATTAAGGTGTGTCAGAAAATTGAGAAGCGTCGGGTCCCGGTATATTTCTTTCATCCGTTTGATATCTTTCGGTTTGGCGAGACGCATCATGTTTTTTGTCAGCCATTTTTCGGGCATTTTGCCGTAAACCTGGCGGGCGAGGCGCCCGCTTTTTTTTATCTCATCGAGTGACATGGCAGGATCAGCAATGAGGTTTTTTTTCAGAAGTTTTTCTGCTTGATCGGTTATTGTTTCAAGCTGAATCGGGTCTTCACCGGTTATGGCAATGATCATGTTGCCCGGTTGGAGAAAGTTGTCGTCGATCGTTTTAAATTCTTTCACCGCGGGAATCGATTCGGGAAGCATTTCGGTCCACCGCATATCGACTTTCAGGTCTGCTGAGGCGGCTAGCATTGCGATAGTTATGACGAGAGTTGAGATATAGATAGTTTTTCGATGGTTCGTGGCCATATCAATGATCCATTCAAGGATCTTTTTTCTAAGGGACAACATGGGTTCCTCCTGTGGTGTGTTATTCCGATTTATGTATTATAATCCTTTGATTTTTTAATGCAAAGGAAAAATTACTTTCTATTATGAAGTTACTTTGTGTTACAAAGTAACTTCATAATAGAAAGTAATGAAGAAAGGAAGAATTGTCAAGGGGGGAAGTTATTTTTTTTTAATAACGCTGCATTTTTGGGGAAAAGTGAACTGTTATCATTATTTTTCCAAGAGGGGGAAGGGGACTCTCGTTTGGAGATCTATGCTTTCTCTTTGAAACTGAAAAAGTTTAAAGAATATTAACTGTTATATTATTGAAAAATTACCGGTATTGTGATGTAATGGTATCATTGAAAATAGATTTGGGCGTTTTATCCGTCTTTTTACAGGAAACAGTTGTATGAAATTTTTAGCAAAATACTGCGTTGTTGCAGCGGCATTCTTTTTTGTCCTTCTCTCCCCGGCCGTCGGAAGAGAAGAGAATACAGTGCTGCTAGAAGGGAAAACCCGCGGTGAAATTAATCTTCAGAAAAAGATATGGGTCCTTGAGGATAAAACAGGGGCATTGACTATTGAAAGCATACTGGAAGAAAAATATCAGAAGAGGTTTCGCCTTAACCATGAAGGAAAAACAAGTTATGGGTATTCCTCTTCTGCTTTCTGGCTCAAGGTGCGTATCGTCCGAAAAGAGACAGGCCCCCGACGATGGTTTTTGAAAATTCTCTTTAGCCATACTGACAGGATAGATTTTTTTACCCTGAAGAATGATGGTTCTTTTTCAAGGATCACAACAGGAGACAGCTTTTCCTTTAAACAGAGATATTTGAAAAACAGGTATTTCATCTTTCCCGTGACTCCCGGGGATGAGGGGGCCGATTATTATCTGCGCCTGGAGAGTCTGGGACTCATGTCTTTTCCTGTTGTACTTTCAGATGCCATGAACCTTTATGAGTCCGATCACGGGGATCAATTGTATTCGGGAATTTATTTTGGACTTTTTTTGATTATCATTATTTTGAATGTTTTTCTTGCCGCATCGATCCGAGAGCGTCTCTATCTTTATTTTGCCCTCCATGTATTTTTCATTCTTATCTATGAAGTTACCAGTATGGGGGTAGGTTTTGAATATTTGTGGTCCGATTATCCATTTATTAACAGCAAAATAGATATGTTTTCCTCGGCGCTTCTTTTTCTTTTTCTGGGGCTTTTTATAATTGAAGCATTTAATTTTAAAAAAAATTCTCTTTTCTTCTACCGGATTCTATTGGGGACTACTGTCATGATGGGGCTCTATGCCATTGCGACACTTTTACTTGAAAGAAAATATGTCCTTGCCCCGGGCAATGCATCGACAGTTCTCATTGTTGCAGCTGTTATGTCGGCAAATATCTTTGCCTGGATTCGACATCTTCCGGGAGCTAAACTTCTCCTTATTGCCTGGTTGATGCCCCTGGGGGGAGCCGCCCTGGTCAGTCTCAGTAAAATGGATCTGCTGCCGGCATACTTCCAGGGAACCGCCAGTATAAAGGTGGGCTTGATATTAAATACATCCCTCGTCTCCCTGGGGCTAGCGGAACGAATCAACAGGATGAAAAAGAGTATTGAACAGAAGCGCGTAACGCTGAAGAGTAAGAACGAAGAACTTCAAGCAACCAATGAAGAATTGATGGCCGCGAATGAAGAATTTGAGGCCCAGAATGAAGAGCTGATTAATGCCTTTCATAAAATTGAACAGAGTGAACATCGGTTTCGTGAGTTCACTGAGCTGCTGCCCCAAACGGTTGTAGAAAATGATCTGGATGAAAGAATTGTTTATTCTAATAAAAAAGGCTTTGAAATGACCGGTTACTCTTCCCGGGATATTGAAGAGGGGATTTATATTAAACAGTTTTTTGAACCGGGAGCCTATGATTATTATAAAAAAAATATGATGCGACTGACAGATGAAAAAAGTATTGTACCGAATGAATACAACTTACTTAGAAAGGATGGTTCACTGGTTCCAGTAATAGCCTTTTCGATGGTGATTTATGAGGATTCAAAGCCTGTTGGTTTTAGAACAGTGGTTCTTGATATTTCAGAGCGAAAGAAAACTGAAGAGCTGATCCTTCAGTCTGAGAAGATGATGACCGTGTCGAGCCTTTCGGCGGGTATGGCCCATGAGATTAATAATCCCCTCGGTATTATTCTTCAGGGAATTCAGAATGCCCGCAGACGTCTAAATCCCGGAACTGCAAAAAACATGAAGGCGGCAGAGAAGCACAACATCAACCTGGAGAGCCTCAGGGCTTTTCTTGACGAACAGGGAATCAACCGTTACATGGAGGGGATCGAAGAGGCGGGAAGACGTGCCGGTACTATAGTCAGCAGCATGCTCGACTTCAGCCGCCGCAGTGATGCCGTTATGGAAAAAATGCACTGTGAAGAAATTCTTGATTCGGCCCTCGATCTTGCGGGGAAGGATTATGATCTTAAGAAAAAGTATGACTTCCGTCATATCGATATTACCAGGGATTATCGTGCTTCAGCTTTTGTTTCGGCAGTGCGGAGTGAACTTGAACAGGTCTTTATCAATCTTTTTAGAAATGCTGCCCAGGCAATGTTTGATATTGAAAAGGAAGACTACCATCCTGAACTGGTACTTTTAACAGAAAACAATAATTCGATGATTACTATCCGTATCAGTGACAATGGTCCCGGTATGGACGAAGAGACGCGGAAAAAAATCTTTGAGCCTTTTTTTACCACCAAGAAGGCGGGGAGGGGAACGGGCCTCGGCCTTTCGGTCAGTTATTTTATTATAACCGGAAAACATGATGGTACCATTCGTGCTGAATCTGAACCGGGTAAAGGGACTACCTTTGTTATTGAGCTTCCTGCTTTGAAACAGGGCGGAGAGTGACCGTTTGAGAGATTTTTGCTGAAGATCAAATAACAATTTATAAATCCATTATATAAGAATTGCTTGCAATAAATCAAGTTCCTGTTTTTTTTACTTCATACATAATAATTATTTATTTGGAGTTACCATGGAACCTCTCTGGTTATCTATCGCCTTTGTTTTCGGCTTCACAGCACGGATGGTGAAACTGCCTCCCCTGGTAGGTTTTCTCATTGCCGGTTTTGTCCTCAATGCCCTCGGAGCTGAGTCAGGAAAGTTTATTGAGATCACAGCAGATCTTGGTGTTACCATTCTCCTTTTTACCATAGGTCTTAAGCTGAAGATTCGTAATTTAATTAAACCTGAGATTCTCGGTGGCACATCTTTTCATATGGTCCTGGTTACAGCTATATATGGAGGACTTGTCTGGCTCTTTAGTTATACAGGACTCCAGCTCTTTTCTGGGTTTCACTGGACGACAGCTCTTTTGATAGCCTTTGCCATGAGTTTTTCCAGCACAGTTTTTGCCGTAAAGGTACTGGAAGAAAAAGCTGAAACCAGCTCACTCCATGGTTCAATTGCAATCGGTATATTGATTATCCAGGACCTTTTTGCAGTCCTTTTTCTTGTTTTTGCTGCCGGTAAGGTGCCATCCCTGTGGGCTCTGGGAATACCTCCTGTTTTATTTCTGGTTCGGTATATTATATTTATCATTCTAGATAGAATTGGTCATGGAGAAATGCTGATTCTTTTTGGATTCTTCCTGGCCCTCATCCCTGGGGCAGAACTTTTTAAAGTAGTGGGTCTTAAACCTGACCTGGGGGCCCTTGTTATTGGGATGGTCATAGCAAACCATCCCAAATCTAAGGAGATGGCCGAAGTGCTCCTCAGCTTTAAAGATTTCTTTTTAATTGCATTTTTTCTCTCCATTGGGTTTTCGGGAATACCAACTATTGAGATGGTTTTAATTGCCTTCGTTCTTGCCCTGGGAATAAACATAAAGGTTTTTCTCTATTTTCTTGTACTGACCAGGTTCAGGCTACGGGCAAGAACTTCTGTCCATACATCCCTGGCTCTGGCAAACTATAGTGAATTTGGTCTTATCATTGCAGCAATAAGTGTAGCCAAAGGATGGCTGCCCCAGAGTTGGCTTCTTACTATTGCTATTGCTCTTGCTATTAGCTTTGTTGTCTCATCACCGATGAATACCTATAGCCACAGGATATATGCATTTATAAAACAGTGGCTCTATGTATTTGAGACAAAGAAGCGGCTCCCCTACGATAAGACATTTGATATTGGTAAATCGGAGATTCTAATTTTTGGCATGGGCCACCTTGGTACTGCAACATACGAACGGCTTCACCAGCAGTATGGGCAAAAGGTTTTAGCCATGGATTATAATGAAGAACGGGTAGTAAAGCATAAGAAAGCTGGAAGAAACGTTACCCATGATGACGCTACTGATACAGAATTCTGGGAACAGGTCAGTGAAAAGCCCTTTGATCAGGTAAAGCTGGTACTCCTCTGCATGAATGATCATAAGGCAAATCTCTATGCTTTGGAACGGCTAAAAGCAATTGATTTCAAGGGCCAGATAGCGGCTACGGCAAAATTTGATGATGAGCTGAAAGAGCTTCATTTACTTGGAGTTGATTCTGCTTATAATCTCTACACTGAGGCAGGAGTCGGTTTTGCAGACCAGGTTTGCATTTCTCTTGATGCGTGTGAGGTCTAAATGTATAAAATTATAAAAAGCATTGTATGGTCGGTGCTTTCTGTCGAAAATTTTAACATTCCAGCGGCATGATTCATAGGATTTTTATACTTCATGTGCTGGTTGGTGATACTGGATTTAATTGTATATCTTATTATAAGGGGAAATATGAAAGCAATAAATGCAATCGTCTTAGTATGTCTCATTCCTTTGAGTGCACTGTTCGCTCAAGAAGTAAAAAAGGAAAACAATCTACCGATACTTAAAAGAACAGTAAAAATACATTATAATATTAATTTAAGCGATAAAAGGAAATTTGAACGTATTCGCTACATAACTAAATTCAACCAGGGAGGAAAAAAAATTGAGCATGCGTCTTATAAACAGCACGGTAGTTTTTTGGAATCTAAGGAATTATTTATTTATGACAAGAAAGGAAGATTAGCTGAGACTCGGGAGTTCGCGTGGAATCTGAAATTGAAAAAAAGAACTGCTTATGTTTATGATGCTAAAGATAAAGTTCGAGAAGAAAATATTTATAATGGGCAGGGAAAAGAAACTTCACGAGTTATGAATATTTATGACTCAGAAGGAAGAAGAGTTGCTTTTACTGTTCATCGGAATGGAAAGACTGTCAGCAGCGCTGTATTCAAGTTTGATCAAAAAGGGAATTGTATTCGTGAAATTGTAAGGGACCGGGTAAGAGGCGGATACTGGAGAAATTTTAGAAGGCGCTATGATAAAAATGGACATCTAATAGCATTTTATTCTGACAGAACAAAAACGACCTATCGATATGATAAAAAAGGGAATATGGTATTGAGTTTTTCGGGTTCAATCAAAACAGTTAATAAGTATAATGCAGATAACCGTCTGATTCTGTCCACGACGTACAGCAGGAATAGATTTCAATCAAAAACCAGTTATATTTATAACGAAGCGGGCAAAAAAATCGAAGTGACTGTCAAGAGCCGTAAGAAGAAAGATGGTTCCATGAAACGCTTCAGGTATGATGAGAAAGGAAATATTATCGAAGAAGAAAGAGAATACTTTTTTTTAAAGACTAAAAAGCATGAACTGACTCATTGGAGCTATGACTATTATATCGATAAGCATCAGAAGAAAGAAGAAGGTTTAAGTAATAAGGTTAAGAAGTAATACATAAAATGGCTTTTTGGGATATTGTGTAGGAATCTACACAATATCAAACTCTTCCCGGTGTTGCCAGGATAGCACTATGAGAAGTGTAATACTTTCTTAAATCCCCTGGGAGGAGTTCCAGAGCAGGTAGGTTGAAATGTTGGAATTTACTTCATCAAGAATAACTTTTTCAGAATCGATGAGATTGCGGAGATTATCAAGAAACCCGCTGTGTAATGAATCGAGTTTGACGGTTATGCGGTTAAATATTTCCCGGGGGAGGAGGTCTGAAAAGTAAATAAAAGAAACCAGGTCTTTTTCGCTGGAGAGAAGCTTCAGGATAGTGGCAATATCGAGATTCAGGAGAATGTTTGAGATACTGGTATATATAGTAGTAAAGAAGCTGTTGTTTACATCAATTTCGAGAAAGCATTTAAATACCTTGAATATCCACCGAAGGTTTCGTTCTTCATGAAACTGGTCAAGGTTCAATTCAATAAAGTTTATGGTGTAGTAAAGGGTGTTCAGATCAAAGGGAAGGGGATTCTTTGAAATGTTTTCTATGTTAAATCCTTCAACATAGGAAATCAACGATGCGGTTTCATCATCGGTAGCCTTTAATTTATGCCAGTTTGAAAAGCGGCTTGAAAATCCCCTGAGGCCGATAAGGGAAAGGGCCTTTATCTCCATGCAGTAGTGTCCCTGAACAACCTGATAATAGAAGTTAAGCAGGTCTTCCGCATTAAAAGCAAGCAGGCATTTTATGATCGCTTTTTGAAGATTCGGCTGCTCATTGAATTCTCTGAGCAGGTCGGGGATATAGTCCCGCATCTGGTAGTGTCGAATGATGACCATGTCTTCATGACAGAAAAGCCGGGTTCCGAGACCCTTGCGGTACAGATCAGGATCTTTTAAAATTTCCAGGTAAATGGATACCCGCTGGTAAAGGTCATCTATAATATATTCACGAATGTTCGTCTCACCGGAATCATTTTCTTCAATTTCAAAGACGATCTGGTCAAGGAGCTCAATGAAGTTCATTGATATTTCATCGGGCTTTTCAATGTTGAGTGAACCGAAGTAACCCCCGAGGGTTTTGGTGGCGGTGAGGGCAATAGAGCTGAGGGCCTCATGCCGGGAAGATGAGGTGTTCACGTGTTCATAACACTGTGCAGCAATGTTATGAATCACTTTTTTGTCAAATTTAGAATCGCTGTCCATGACTGGTCAATTACAGATTAAGCTTCTGATTTATTTATATTACCAGTAGATATTAGAGCATTAATCTGTCGAGTGTTTTTCATTAGAAAAAGGAAGAGAAAATAAAAAAGTCGGCCGGCTGTCTGACTTTGTTCAGTGGGTGTCCTGTTATTTCCAGACCTTATCAAGGTAGCGGTCCCGGCCGCTGTGGGCCCGGTAGATGCGGTACCTGACCGGTTCCCTGATATAAAAATTCTGGTGGTGATCTTCTGCCGGGTAAAAGGCTGCTTCGGGAATAATTTCAGTTACAATGGGCCTGCCGTGTCTTCCTTCGGCGTGAATCTGTTCCCTTGAGGCTTCAGCTGTCGCCTTCTGGTCTTCATCGAGGTAAAAGATAGCGGTGCGGTACTGGGGTCCCCGGTCGACAAACTGTCCCCCCGGATCAGTGGGGTCAACCTGCTGCCAGAAAACTTCGAGCAGTTCTTTATACGAAACCTGTGCCGGGTCATAGGTTACCCTCACGGCTTCAAGGTGTCCCGAGGTGCCGGAGCATACCTCCTCGTAGGTGGGGTTTTCTGATGAGCCTCCGGTGTACCCTGAGATAACTTCCTTCACCCCTTTTATTTTTTTAAAGGGCGATTCCATGCACCAGAAACACCCTCCCGCAAAGATGGCTTTTTTGTATTCTATTTCAGCGGATGGTGTCATCGGCATCTCCCTTCTGAGTTTTTTTGTAGTCATTATATTGACCTATAGTTATCAGTGGCCGTACCGGACCGGGAGTTACAGGCGGCGAAACATTGAGGCGAAAAAAATGTTTTCTGGTGGACATTTTTTTTTACTGCGGTAGATTCAATCAGAGTTCCCCGGTGTACCGGGTTAAAATTTTTGAAAAGGAAGAAGACCATGCGACTTGTACCGGAAATAAATCATGAAAAATGTACCCGCTGTGGAAAGTGCATCGCCATTTGTCCCAAGGATGTTCTTGAGCTTCAGGAAAAAAAAGTTGTTCTTAATGCCGAGGAGTGTCTTCTCTGCAGCCACTGCTTTGATGTCTGCCCTGAAGACGCGGTTTTCTTTGAGGATGCGGTACTGACCGCGCCGGAGTTCTCTTCCTTTCAATATAAAGAAAAGATAATCAATGGAGGGAAGTTAAAGGCGGGCGATCTGGTGAATCTGCTCCGGTCCCGGCGAAGTATACGAAACTATAAAGAGAAGCCTGTTGAAGCGAATCTCCTTGCCGACCTGGTTACTGCGGGCATAACCGCTCCCTCGGGAAGCAACTGCCAGGCCTGGGAGTTTACAGTTGTCAACGGCCGTGACAAAGTATGGGATATTGCTCAGGATATAAAAAAGTTTTTTCTTCGTTTGAATTCCCTGGCGCGAAATCCCGTGACCCGCTACGGGACCATTCCCTTTATGGGGAAGACCCTGCTTAATTATTACAACAATCACTACGAGTCAGTCTGCCTCGCTCTCGACGAATCTGATCGAGGAATTGACCGTCTCTTTCACGGGGCGCCGGCCATGATAATCTGCCACGGCCCCGTTGACGGGAGCACGCCCCTGGAAGACGCCCAGTACGCCACCTACAACATGACCCTCCTCGGTCATACCCTGGGCCTCGGAACCTGCTATATCGGCTATGCTGTCGAGTCAATTAACCGGATGAAAGAGCTGAAGGCAAAGCTTCACATCGCACCGGAGAACCAGGTGCTGGCGGTTATTACTGTCGGCTGGCCTGATTCCGCCTTTGAACGGTTGTCCCTTCGTAAGCCATGGAAGGTCTTTGAGGTGTGACTGGAGTTTCATTATCGATGCTATTGGCTACACCGCTTATTCTACAGTCGGGCCGTTTTTACTATTTGGCCCCATGGTTATTTGGCAGGTCTGCGGCTGCGCAAAGCCGCAGACCTGTATTAAAATTGATATAATGCCTGGTTTTTGCGTAAACTTCCCCCTACTATCCTGCAGTATGTAATTTTCAACTGTTACATGCTGTTAATTCACCGTTGAATTACTCTGATTCCCCTTGTATTGCCATTTTCGTTACAAATTAGTATACATTACAAAACTAACAAAAAAGCCAGCACGGGCGGGTTTTTTTGTTGACAAGTTGTTCATTGGAAAAACAATGACCATATAACAAATATACAACGGGTGAAAATCATGAATAAATGTTTAAGAAGAACCAAAAGATTCTCATGGCTAATTTTACTCAGTACATTTCTTGTACTGTATTCTTTTTCTGATCCTGCACGGGCTCAGATGCCGGATACTGCAGTAAATCAAAATACAGGATCAAGCAGTCCATTCCAGCTAACCTGGATTGATCTATCTTTTGTAAATTATGTCCCGGTACCGGGTACACGTTTTGCTGATTTTTCTGATGTAAACTTCGGCGGTGCCATACGATTCAATTTTATGATACTAAACATCAAGCCTCTCTGGCTTTCCGCCAGTGTTATGGTTGATGCAAATGTTACGAACAGTATTCGCCTCGACAGGATAATTGATATCGGCATTGGTATCGGAGCCGGTTGGCGGTTTACCCTGTATAACCGGTTTTATCTGACTCCAAGATTCCTATACGGATTTATGGGACATGCCGCTTATGGGGACTACTACAATGCCCCGGATATTTATCCCGGTGATCCCCGGGCGGGAACAAAGCGGAATCATTTCTTTTCTGACCAGTATCTGCGTTATGAAGCTGAATTCGCTTATGATGTATCTCCCCGTTCACGTTCCCTTGAATGTGAAATTTTCTTTTCTCCCGGTTTTATCCATTTTGTTGAACAACATAAACAGGGCCTGGAATTTGGCTACCAGCTTGGTGTGCGGATGAAAGTTGATTCATTATTTAAGCCTGCAAAGATTCTTCCTCCCGGTATTCTGGCGGGGAAGGTTGTTGATGCTGAAACCGGCAAGGTTCTTGCTAAGGTTGTTCCTGTTCTAGACGGAGCGAAAGCTGATAAAACTGAACTGGCGAGAGGTGAAACATTTGCCTATAAGATAAACGCTGATGAAGATTATACGATCAGAGCCGAATATGAAGGCTATGAGCCCCTTATCCGAGAAGTCAATGATAACGAGCTCACATCCGGAAAAAAGACCACCCTTCTCCTGCCCATGAAGGTCAGCAGGGTTTATGGAATCTTTGGCCATGTTTTTGAGAAAGGAAGTAAAAGCCCTCTTAAGAATGTTGATATAATTGTTGTCGATGCAAAGGGCAACAAGAAAGAGATGGAAACAGACCGAAAGGGTAATTTCCGTATGGAGCTTCAGCCTGATACTGACTATGAAGTGCTGCTGAAAAAAAGGAAATACTTTACTGTTCGGGGGAAGTTTACCAGCAAGGGTAAAAAACCGGGATGGTTTGATGTCACCAAGTTCATGAGAACTGAATTCCAGAAAGTAGTTCTCGGGGCAACAATGGAATATGACAAGATTCTCTATGATTCCGGAAGATGGAATATCCGTCCCGATGTCGCTCCTGAACTTGATAAGATTATAACCTTTCTCTCTGACAACAGCACTATTGTAGTTGAGCTGGGAGCCCATACCGATGCCCTTGGGGCGTCAAAACCAAATCTAACTCTTTCAGAAAAACGGGCAAAGAGTGCGGTTGATTACCTTATAAAGAGAGGCTTTGATGCCGCTCGTATTACTTCAAAGGGCTACGGCGAGACCAGCATTAAAAACCGCTGTAAGGATGGAGTGGTCTGTTCGAGGTCTGAACACCAGGAAAACAGAAGAACCGAAATTAAAGTTATAAAGATTTTAAATGATTAAAAAAAATCAGGAGAAAATATAATGAATATTAAAAAAGTATTATCTTTAGCTATTCCAATAGCATTTATGATAAGCCTGTTTGCCGGCTGCAGCGGAATGCTCGATGTTCCCGGGAGTAATAGATCAGCCACGGGAGATACTCCTGTTGCCGGTGCTGAGGTAAGCTTTACCGGTACCACCAGTACTGGTACAACTGTTTCATTCGGAGCAGCAACCGATACTGAGACTGATGATGCAGCGCTTCAGTACCGTGTCGTTACTGCCTCGACACTGGCAGAACTCGATACTGTTGCAGAGGCCCTGGCCTTGACCGGTGCTTCAATAGTAAGAGACTGGAGTACTGATACAAGTTCTCTTGATATTACCGGCCTGACCAGTGATGCAACCTACTGGTATGCTGTCCTTGTCAAAGATGCTACCGGCAATGTTACACTCTATGATCCCCGGTCAGTAAAACTTGGAGACGACATTACTGCTGTTTCTGATACATATGCGGATAATGTTTTTGTCGATATTCCTGTTACTATTACTACTGCGTCACTTTTTTTGAATGACTCAAATAACATTGGTCCTGATGATGAGCTGAGAATCATTGATGTCACTAAAACCAGTGGAAGTGGAGATTTTACCGCCCCATTTACCGAGGCTGATAATGAATTTACTTTCACCGGAACTGCAGCTGGGACAGTAGTTCTTACCTATACTGTTCAGATTGGTGCCGATACGGGTACACAGACAACTGCAACAGTAACATTAAATGTTGTAGCCGAGAATCCTCCTGAGGCTGGCAGCGAAGTATCATTTACCGGTACGACTGATTCTGCCACAACTGTTTCCTGGGGCCCGGGAAACGATGATGAAACAAGTACTGAAAATCTTGAGTATAAAGTTGTCACCGCACAAACCCTGCAGGCTCTTGATACGATCGCCGAGGCAAATGCCCTGACCGGAACATCGATTGTCCAGGACTGGAGTACCGATTCAGGTTCTGTTGATATTACCGGATTGAACAGCGGTCAGACCTACTGGGTTGCCGTTCTTATGCGTGATGGAAACGGCAACATGGTTCTTTATGATCCCCGTGCAGTAACTATTGGCGAGTCTGTTACTGCCATGGATGTAGACTGGACAAAAAATGTCTATGTAGGAATCGGAGCAAACATACCGCTGGTGAGCCTGGTGCTCAATGATTCAAATAATGTTGGTGATGACATTGACCTCAAAATAGTAAGCATCGATAATGTAACAAATGGATCGATTTCTCCTGCTTTTAGTGAGGGTGATACCGATGTGACCTTTGTCGGCGCTGCAACAGGTGCTGCAACATTTACCTACACGGTTCAGATTGGTGATGATGTGGCGACTCAGAGTCAGGCAACAGTAACGATGACGGTAGCCGCGGCTCCCCTGCTGCTTACCGCTGTTGATGATTCTGGTTCTGTAGTACAGAAAGGTGAAACCTATATCGATGCAGCGGATCTCCTTGCTAATGATGTAAAGGATCCTGCACGGCCTGCTGCAACACTGAGCATAATCAGTGTATCCAATCCAGTGGGTGGTACCGTGGTACTTTCAGGTGACGGTTCAACCATTACCTTTACCTCAACTGATATCGCGGGAAATCCTGCTTCATTTGAATATACTCTCAGTGATAGTACTGATACAGATTCTGGTAAGGTTAATATGACGGCAACACCTCTGGCTACTATTGAAGCTCTGATTTTTGTTAAGGAAGACCATGTCTTTGAAGATATTCAGACAGCGAATCCGCCTCCTACTGTAAGAAATATTTTTGACAAGTGGGGCCGTTTCGAAGGTGAGAACGAATACTGGGCAAATGGAACCGATGCAGAATCTGATTCAAATGCCAGTGCAGCGAAAACCTGGACGCTTATTGCTGATGAAGATGAGAATGGTTTTATCGATACTGATGCAAACATCGGAACCGATAATACGACCACAACCTTTAATGCCCCTGCTGGCAACGATCCTTATGATGTTACTGTACAGGGAGACATTGATGGTGACGGCGTTATCGATGCCAGGGTCATGCAGCGGGAGAATGTAAATGGAACAAACCTGCTGAATGGATTTGTCAGCCCAAAGAAGTATGAGAATTACACCCTGGAAGTAACCCTCTGGTCTGCTGATTCCAGTGATGATGATATCATTGGTGTTGTGGCTGCTTTTATTCATGACAATGGAGCAGATGGTACTGCCGGCACTTCAGATGACAGAAACTATGTACTCTATCTTTCCCGAACACTTGGGGGCATGGCTCCTAACAATGGCTGGGGTCTCATGGTAGCAGATGCTACTGATGGACGAGGAACTGCTCTCGTAGATATTTCCATTGACGGAACCGCTGGCGACTGGGGCGGTACTCAAGTAGGAACACCGGATAATGATCCGACAAATGACCAGGCAAGTCGAATCAAGATTGTCCGTAATGGTGATAGCATTACTGCCTGGTGTACTGATTGGATGACTGGAACAAGTAATTTTTCAACACCTCCTGTCTACAATACTGACTCAAAGATTGAAATTGATCTCTCAAGTACAACCAACAATATCTCTTATAAGAGTGGTGGAACAGCGGCAACAACCTCTTATGACCTGACACACTACCAGGGAGAGCAGTATTACGGTTATATTAACTACAGCCAGGCCATGTCAACCTTCCTTGATATCGACTTCAGGGGTGGTCTGGATCCCTATACTATCATTCTGATTTCTCAGACAGACCTTACTGGCAACTACTATGACAGCAGTGAAATCTGGAAATACGAAGGTGGAGAGTGGGTAATAAAACCGGCTGTCTCTGTTCAGGATGAACTCGACTATGTCAGGGATGTTGTGAATGTCCAGACAGGAAAAACTTATACTATTCGGGAAACTTCAATTGAAGATATAACCGAATAGATTTATTGAACACTTAATGAAAAAAACAGCCCCTGAAAGGAGGCTGTTTTTTTTGATGAGACTGCTTCGTGGTTAACCGCTTTAATCCATGACATCAATAAATGCGGGGTTTGTCCCCACGGTAACAGTATCAATGACAGTGTCGGTTGAACCGTCAATTATTGAAACGGTTCCGGCACCAGAGTTTGTTACATACACCCTGTTTATGACAGAATTGATGGCTACTCCAATGGGAGCGGTTCCTACGGTGATGGTATAAAGTACCGCGTCCGTTGAGCCGTCAATAACCGAGACATTATTGTCTGCATTGTTTGCTACATATATTTTGTTGGTCACCGGGTTCACATCAACCCCATAGGGCTCGCCGCCAACGGCGATCGGGTATCCTGTTCCCGAAAGAAGAGCGTCAGTCGATCCGTTTATCACTGAAACCGTATCGTTTCCATTTTGAGTTACATAAATTTTATTGGTTGTTTCATTTACTGCTGAATCAAAGGGGTCTGTCAGGCCCATGTCAAGGCTGCTTGATTCTGTATCCGTGCTTCCATTTATTATCGATAGACTTCCGCACCAGAGGGATGCGTATACTTTATTGGTGACAGTGTTTACATCAAGACCGTAGGGATAGCAGTCTCCAAGGGAGATATCTGTTGTTAGATTCGTTACCCCGTCTATCATTACAACTATATCACCGGTCTTGTACTGGGTGCCGACATAAATCTTATTGGTAACCTGGTTAACAGCCACACCGATTGGTTCACAGCTAGAGGCGCATACACTAATTGCTGAACCGATCACTGTGTTGTCTGATCCGTCAATAACAGAAACCGTGTCATCAGCATTGTTTGCCACATAAATTCTATTGGTTGATGAATTTGTCCCCACACCAAAGGGGGTTCCTCCTACAGTAATCGTATCTATCACGCTGTTGCTCTCATAGTCAATAATCGAAACAGTGTTGCTGCCCTGGTTTGCTACATAGATAGTTCCCCAACTTGCATAGCTCATGGTAATATCTGCATATACTGTTTGTCCCCGGGAGAGGTTAACCGGACCGAAGTGCCCAACGTAGAGAGTGATATCGCTGCTGTTTTTTGCTTCAATTTTTAGAGAACGTGCCTCTCCGGGAATAACCTTGAGCAGTATAGTTGATACATCTGCAGGGAAAGTTTCTTCAACCGGTGTCATGCCGGTCCCGGTCAGGGTAATGACAAGAGATGCTACATCAACAGGAACCGCCCTGGATGAGAACATGTTAAATAAGTTGTCCGTTGCCGAGAGATTACTGTTAAATGCACTTCTGTCAGAAGATCCGAGGTTTATGACAATACTTGCATCGTTGTCTACCGTTGAACAGCTGCTCAGAACGCTTACAAGAACTGTCAGTATCAGGTACGTAAAGGTGCTTTTTCGTATCATGATCAGATCCCCCTGGATTAATTGAAATCGTCAAGTACTGATTGTCGTTATTGAAGTGTTATGTGTTCAATCTTTTATTAAAGTACTTCTTTAAAAAAATCAATCAAATTTTTATCCGAAAGAAGTCCCAAAACAGGAAAGTTTTTAGCCCGGTTAGTCTTGATAACGCGCAAGTTTGAATATTAAATAAACTTCCTTTCTAATAAATTTTTTTACTATTTCCCCTGCCGTTTTCGTTACCTATACGGAGGCGCACAATGATACAGAATATTTTTCTTTCCCTGATACTTCTTTTTTTATGCCTGCCGGCACGGGCGGGACTTCTCATCAATGAGTTTACCACCGGCGCGGATGGTGACTGGGTGGAGCTGGTCTACCGGAGTGATGCTCCGGCGCAGATGGATATATCAGGTCTCTACGTGACCATGTACTATGGAAGCAATGAATCCCTCGCTGAAGAACCGGTAACCATCAGCAGTGTTGACCGTGACGAGACCCCCTGGGACGATCGCTTTATCGTGGTTCATGTGACAGGCATTGATGCCGATGAAACCGACCGGACCGGGGATACCAATGGCAACGGGTACCTTGATCTCTACTGCAGTAATTACAGTAACACCTTCTGGAATACCGAGGGTGTAGCGGCCATTGATACGGATGATGACCCGGCTAACGGGGGTATCATTGACTTTGCCGCTTACTCAAACCGCGACGGCACACCCAACAGTACTATGGCCGGTTATATCGAACATGCCGGGGCCGCAGGGCAGTGGCATATGCTCGAAGAGGGAATTCAGCAAAGCTGTATAGATATAGGAAGTAAAGGCCTTGAAAGCTTCATGAGCCTTTCCCGAAAAGCTTCTGACGATACAGAAAGTGCCGATGATTTTACGGTTACTCATTTCCAGACCCCGGGGCGGGAAAATATTTTAAAAAAACCTGAAGGCCTTAAGGCGCTGATAAAACTTGAGTCAAAGCGTCTCTATTGCCGAAAGAAGGATCGCGGTTCTCTTGTATTGCCGGTCTTCTGCCGTGAAGAATGCAGCATCAGGCTTCGTCTCTTCTCTCCCGTCGGAATGCAGCTTCACCGTTCAGACCTCTACCGTGACCTCGCCCCGGGGCGCCGGGAAATTTTGATTGATGCCCCGGTTCTGCGTAAGCTCCCCCATGGCCTGATCATTGGAAAGATCGAAGCCCTTGCCCGGGGAGGCGGCATTTCGGCAGAACGGGTCTTCTATATTGTGGTTATGCGGTAGGCGGGCCATGATGTATAGAATTTATATCAGAATTTTACTGTTGGCGGCAGTGGTGACGGCCTTACCCGGGGCGATGGAATACCGGCCCGTTTCACCGGGGCAGCCCTTCCCCTATATACTCGGGTCCGTGTATACGCCCCTGGAAGGGACGGGTCCCCATGAGGCGGGGAGTGCCGATGTTTCAGCACCTCTTCTCTGCGCCACCTATGACCGGCCCTATGGACTCAAGGAGCTCGAGGCCTCCCGGTTAACTTTCGGGATGCCTGCGGGCCCCTTCGGCATCCATCTGACCTGGGACCGCTTCGGCATTGAAGGATACCGGGAGAATTCCCTTCACCTTGGTGTAAGTTTTCAGGGGGGAAGTTTTTTCTCTCTCGGGAGCCGCGGAAGCTTCTACAGCATTGACGCTGAAGGGGGCGGCTTCAAGGATCAGGCCAACTACTGGGAAGGGGGCTTCTCGTGTACCCTTAATCCTTTCTCGTGGCTTTCCCTGGGAGGGGCTGCTGAAAATGTTTATGCCATGACCCGGGGAGGTACCGGCTACATCGAGGGGCAGTGGTCCTGCGGCATTACGTTGAAACCCCGCCAGGGGCTTTATTTCTCAGGCAATGTGAGCCGGATACCCGGGGGATATATAACTTCCTTTGCCGCGGGAGCAAATCTTTTAAAGTACCTGGCCCTTGAGGGGGGCTATTCCCGGGAAACCTCGTCGGGAAGTTTTGCTGCGGTGTTTCTTTTCAAGAACCTGGCGGTATCATACAGCCTTCGGTATCATCCGAATCTCGGGTGCAGTCACGCCGTGACCCTGCAGATTCGAAAGAAGCCTGCCCGTCTTCTTCCTTTTAGATATGGAAAAATCCATGATGATGAACCGGCTCTTCGTGAGCAGATTGATATCCGAACCTGCAGTCTCGAGGCGCTGCAAGGGGTGCCGGTTCTCAAAAAGCCCTATCCCCGGCGGATTATCCGATACCGTGAGCTCATCGGTCCGGTGACTGTTACGGCCCTGGAGCAGCTCGGTATGCGGGGACGTGAGATTGCCCGGCTTCACCGCTATGTCACGGGCATCAGAAAAAAAGAAAAGTCGTATTATAAAAAAGGAAGTAAGGGCCCCGGGCGCTATAAAGCCTTGAACCGAAAAAGAAAGGCATGCTTTGCCGCCCTGGTTGAGTCTGGTGCTACATCGTACCGGGCCATGACCATTGCCCGGTCTCTCCCCGGTCGAAAGCTTCTGGATGTGTATCTTTCTGAGCTCTCTCCCGATGAAAAGAAAAAGGCGGGGGCGGCATGTTACGGAAAGTAATTTTTATTTCCCTTATCTTTATCGCCTTTCCCCTTTTTGCAAAATCCAATGACGGGTATGAAGTAACTGCCGGGTATCACTACGATGTCATCGACTATGACCAGGAGGCGCGTCAGTTTTTCCGTCACCGCCATCATTACCGGAGCGGGGGCCTGGAGCTTTTTTTGAGTCACACTCTCATGGGGGATTATCAGCATCAGTGGCTCAACTGGTTTATCGCCCTGGGGGGCGAAGAGGGGCTTTCATTAATTGGGGGAAGTTATTCTTTTCGTCTCGGGAGCGGTCTCTTCTTCGGCCCCCGGAGCTACAGCTCCGGGGATGTCCTCTCGTGGCGTGAGTCGTGGCAGGATGCCGCCCTGGTCAGGCCCTCCGCCTCAGCGAGTCCCTTTTATTCCCTCAGGGGCCTGGTGGTGGGGTATCGTTCCGGCGGCATGGGTCTCTACTGCTTCGGGTCTTTCCGGGAGCGTTACATCACCGGTGAGCATCTTGATAATTCAATTATCGAAGCGTCGCCTTCATCACTGAACAGTCACACTGTCGGCGAGGGAAGTTACCGTGAACCGGTCTTTATGCGAAACGGGGGCATGGCCGGGGAAGTCTCCCTGGGTCGCTACCTGTTTCTCCAGGTTTTTGGCTTTTATGGTGACATAACCGATGAGAAGGGTAGCATCATCCCGTGGCAGGGGGTGGGAGACTCACGGCCCCACCGGGGGTATTTCGGGACCGGGGCGGCCTTCCAGTATCGTGACCAGGTGGTGAGTGCCTATTTCGAAGGAGGCCTGAGCAGCAGTATAGCCCCTGACGGGGGAGTGGATAAAAAATCATGGGCTGTCAAGACGGCTCTCCGGTATCGGTATGGTTCCGGTGATCTGAATTTTTCAATGGTAGCAACAGGGAAAAAATTTTATGCCCCCGGGGGCGGCGAGTCGATGCGTCCCTTTTCCCGGGGAGACCTGGCGCTTCGTCATGATATCGTGAAAAATCTGAGCCTCAGGGCATCTGCTAACTCTGAGACTCATCGGGTACCCGGGGGATGGCATCGGTCAGTACCGGTAACCCTGCGGGAATCGGCAGCCATGGTCTGGAAACCCGCCTCATGGACCATTGAAGGAGAGGTTCGCCACGCCGCCTTTGAAGAAGAGAAAACAGGATGGAGCCGCCGGTACCGTTTGAAAGGTGCCTGGAATTATAAAAAGATACTTCGCCTCAGGGGGCTCTCTACTTTTCAGGAGGCACAGGGTGCTCACTTTTCCTGGAGCGCCAGTGCTGACAGCCGTTGGTCACCGGGGAAATATGTGACCCTTGAGGGCTCCTATGCCTTCTGCCGTGCCGCTGAAGGAAACAGCGTCTATCTTTCAACAGGATCTTCCCCGGGGCGTGTTGCCCTGTCATCACCGGTTGACGGGACCCGGCATGTTGCTGCTGCGGGTGGGGGGCTCAAAGTCTGGAAAATTGAGATCCATGGCCGCTGCCGGACGGTTTTCGCCGGGGGCCGTCTTCTTTCATGGCATATTGACGCGGCATGCCGTGGAAAATTTTGAATTTATATTGACAGTGATTCTTTGTGGGAATTTAGTTGATGAATGAAATCTAATAGAGTACATATTCGACTGAACCTCTGGCTTGAAAAAGACGATGCTGTTGTTTTCGGTCATGGCAGGGTTCAGCTTTTGAAAAAAATATCTGAACTCGGTTCTCTGAAAAAGGCCGCCGAGGAGCTCGGTATGTCATACCGGGGCGCCTGGGGTAAAATCAGGGCAACCGAGTCGGTTCTCGAAGATCCGCTTATTGAAAAAATCAGCAACCGGGAAGGGTATCGCCTCACCCCCCTGGGAGAGTCAATGCTCAGACAGTATGAAGAATGGCATCGCCAGGTTGAAATTGCTGCAGCTGAAAAGGCAAAGGAAATCTTTTCCTTCCCTGTTTTATCTTCTTTTGATAATGAATCCTTGTAAAAAGAGGCGAGGGCATTAACTTCCTTCATTATAAAATATTTTTTTAAAAACTCACTATTTTATCCAGTATCCATTTTGCTGAAAAAAACTTGACATCAGAAGTGTTTCCTGAATTAGTTAAAGTTAACTTAAACTTTAACTAATTCAGGTGCAGATATCAATGAGCAATACACAGGATACAAAAACCTTTGCCATCTCAGAGCTGGCCGCCCAGCTCAACTTAAGTCCTTCAACGATTCGTTTTTATGAAGAAAAGGGCTTAATCTCTCCGGGCCGTACACCGGGCAACCAGCGGGTCTATACCCGAAAGGACCGGGCCCGCCTTCGTCTTATTCTCCGGGGAAAGTATTTCGGCGCCACCCTTGAGGATATCGCTGAGATGATTGGTCATGCCGACAGTGATATGAATGAAGTCAGCCAGATCGAGAAGAGCCTTGAGTATATCGATTCAAAATTTGATGAGCTAGAGAAGCAAAAGAAAGAACTGGCCCTCTTCGAATCAGATCTGCAAAATCTGAAGGATAATCTTTCAGGGCGTTTAAAGGATTTGAAAAAATAATAATCTGTTGTCGGTGAATTCTTTATTAATAGCCCGGGGTTTAAACCCCGGGCTATTAATAAAGAATTCACCCGGGAGGAAGAACATGTTTGATTTTTTAATGACCGATGAACAGAAAAAGCTTCGTGACGAAGCGCGGGAATTTACCAAATGGGTACCCCGTGAAATGATTCTTGATATGGATTCTGAAAAGATACAGTTTCCCCATGAGTACCTGAAGGAATGCGGCCGGCGTAATCTGCTCGGCATCAGGCTTCCGAAGGAGTATGGAGGAAGAGGTCTCGGGTGGGTTGAAGATGTAATTGTCGCCGAAGAGGTCGGTGTTGCCAGTTATTCCCTTGCCTGTATATGGGGCGTCGGGGCGGACATTGTCTGTGAGGCGATTATCCGATACGGCAGCGAAGAATTAAAGCAGGAAGTTGTGGTTCCTCTTTTGAGAGGTGAAGTCTATGCCGCCGAATGCCTTACAGAGCCCCGGGGGGGGTCAGACTTTTTCGGCGCCGCGACAGTTGCCCGTAAGGATGGAGATGACTGGATCGTAACCGGACAGAAGCGTTTCATTGTCGGTGCTGAGGGGGCTGACTGGTTTCTTGTCTACGCGGTTACCAATCCTGATGCTGCTCCCCATGAGCGGATGACCGCCTTTATGATTCCCCGTACCGAGGGTGTCGAAAGCAAATATATTTATGGACTCATGGGTGTCCGGGGCGGCGGTGCCGGACGGGTAATTTTTGACGAGGTTCGGGTTCCCGGGCGTTATGCCCTCAATGGTATTAACGGGGGCTTCGAAGTTTTTAAGCGGATGATGGTCCCTGAGCGTCTCGGAACCGCTGCCATGACTATCGGAGCGGTCCGCCCTGCTCTTGAAATAGCTACCCGATATACGTCAAACCGGAAGGCCTTTGGTGTCCCCATTATGAATTTTCAGGCCGTGGGATTTAAGGTTGCTGACAGCGCAATGCGCCTCGATGCCTGCCGTTCCCTTGCCTATACAACGGCACGGGCAGCTGACAATCCCGATGTTCATCCGGGGCGTCTCCGCCGTATGGTTTCAGAGAGCAAAAAGTTTATCACTGAAGCGGCCTGGGACATCGCCAATGACTGTATGCAGGTCATGGGGGGCATCGGCTATACCAATGTCTATCCCCTTGAACGGATTGTCCGGGACATTCGTCTTGCCATGATATGGGTTGGTACCAACGAGGTAATGCAGCTGATTATCCAGAACGAATGGTACAAGGAATACCATAAGGTTCTTTCAGCCGAAGAGGTCCGGGATGTAGAGGCCGATGCCCTGAATGCGGGCGAAGACGACGAAAAAGTATATGAGTAAGGAAGTTAACTGAAGGCGTTTTTGTCCCCGGCTATTGAAGGCGCGAAAGCGCTTTCGCGCCTTCAAGGGCCGGGGACAAGGCAACAAATTAATTGACAAAATCCGGCAAATTTCCTATTATTAATATGGGCACAGACAGGGAGGGAATTATGAAGGTTACACCGGATGTCACCAGTAATCAGGCACGTCGTGTCTCCAGGGACAGGCCTCAGGGCGTAAAGGCTCTTCGGAACTCCACCGGATCACCACAAAACAAGGCAGCAAATATTGAACTTCAGCAGGGAATCAGCAGCCGTCTTACCATGGATCGATCCCTTGCCGATGCGTTCAGTATCGCCCAGGTCTCTTCAAGCATTGTACATAAGGCAATGCTTGTCTCGTCACGTCTGAGAAATATTGCTGCCGAAGCTGTGGCTAGCGGAAGGGTTGATACCGCGGCACTCCAGGAGACAGTATCTTTGATTCCCGCGGATCTCGACCGTTTCGGGGAAGCCGTACAGGGGCCGCCGCAGATACTTCCCGATTCAGGGGAGGCTGTCGATGTCACTGACGTGATGAAAGAGGTTGCTGTAATGGCAGAAAATCTTGGTCAGGGCACAATACCGGACGAAGAGGCCTTTGATCGTCTTGATGGGACACTCAAAGCCAGGGGCATTGAGCTTGCTGAACTGTCCCGGGGGCTTGAATCTGAGATTACCCCCTCGGGAGCTGTTTTCAGGGACTACACTCCCGATCTGCCCCGGCAGACAGCAGAAGCGGTAATTGGAAATCCGAATCAGGCGCTGATTGCCCAGGGAAACATCATCCCCGAGACTGCCTCAGCTCTCACGGGATAATTTTTTCTGATTTAGTGCTTTTTTCTGATATAGGGAAAGATTTCTCTTGACTTTCAATTAATTCTATACTTTCATGTTATGGAATTTGAGAGTTTGTCCTGATTTATCCCTTAAAATTATTTTTAACCTGTGTATTCCGCAGGAAACCTACGGAGGGGTTGTAGAAATTAATTTTTTTCACTTTTTTGAAAAAAATTAATTTACTTAATTAATTTCCTCAATTAATTTAGTTAATTAATTGATCCTGTCAGGGAACTCTCAAATAGCGGGCAGGCATAAAAAACAGATTGTTGGATATAATGATTCAGAAAAAAAATTATCGACACAGACTTACAACGGGTTACTGGGAGATGATTTTATCATCTGAAAAACCTGTTCAGAAGGCCTCACCCGCCACCGCAGCATGTATTGATTCCTTTTCTACTGTTACTGATATCAGCAGATTTGTTGTTGAAGGGGCAGCGGCCACTTGTTCACTTTCAATAGACTGTTTTGCTTCGGATCTTGCCCGTTTTCTCATGGAGCAAATTGCCGAAAAACCTGTGAAGGTAACAGAGGGATCACTTCCTGATTCATTTTATCAGGCATCCCTTGAACTTGCGGAAAAAGAAGGTTTCACAAAAAGAACTGATGGTGACAGGGATATTCTCTGTATTAATATAAAACAGATGATTAATATTATGCGGGAAGCAGAACTCCTGGAAGACCGGGGCGGGAAAACTCACGCAGTTAGTATCGATATCTCAGATAATGCCCTTTATTTTCGCCTCATCAACAGTTTTTGGAATTTTGTCCCCTGGGAAAATATTTTTCCAAGCGATGAAGAGGCTGCCAGAGAACTCTACCAGGAAAGATTCATGCTGCGAGATATGCTTCTCGGCCAGAATGATTTTGTATCTGTCGATGATTTCACCAATGATTTCTTTGAAATGACTGGTTTTGCCGAGAGAAATAACCTGGTGCTTATTTCCTTTGTCGACTTTTATCTTTACTCCTGGTTGAAACATTTTAACATGTTAAGGTACAAAAAGAGTAAAGGCAGAGCACCGGTAGCTTTTATCCTCACTGAAGAAGGTAGACGGCTCCTTGCTTCCTGTGATAACTAGTCAACCCGAGGAGCGACATGAAAAAACTATTCTTCTTCCCATTAGCTGCATTGATTATAACATCCTGTTCAAGTTTTTCCGTAAAAAATGAGATTGATAAAACTGATAAACTTAACCCGGTAAAAAAAACCGGTGTTTTTTTCAGGATACCCCAGAGAACCTTTGTAAGTGAAAAGGATTATCGGCAAACCCTTGGTTACTGGGTTGAGGGGTATCAGCAGCTTAAAAAAATTACCCTTCTCACGGGTGTTTCTTCTAAAATGGGGATTTATTCCTCAGATCAGAACAGATTCTATCAGCTTAATGAGAGCAGAGATTTTCTCAAATTTAAATCTCTAGGTGTTATTAAGAGTTATCTTCAGGCACATAAAACTGAAATTGATGGAATCATGGCGAGCAACAACCTGGATGCCCTGGTACTTTACGAGGTAGACGGCTTTTTCCAGACTGAACTTCAACACGTTGAGTTTAATACGGTCATTATTATTGTTGATAAGTCAATGAATGTCCTCTTTATGGACAGGCAGGAAAATATCTATGGCCATGTTGATGAAATAAATCCTGAGAAAATTAAAAAGCATCTTCTCGATAAGGTGAGCCAGCGGTTTATTGAAACAATGATTGATATTGATTTTATAAAAGAAAAATAGCTGCATTTCTGCAGCTATTTTTTCTTAAAGATGTGGAGACGGCGGGATTCGAACCCGCGTCCTACAAACCAGCCATACAGCGTCTACATGCTTATCCTGTTCATTTTCTTTGACTTCCGGGCCAGGAACAGGCACCGTCCGTGAAAGTCAGTCTCCCTTAATTTTCGCTGACCTCCCCGGGAGAAGAGTGGTCGGCTATCCCCTGAAATTTGACGCCTTTACAGGTCCCAGAGGAGAGGAGTCTGTAAACGCGTAGCCGCCTTATTAAGCAGCTAGAGCAAAGTTATCGTTTGCAATTAAATAGTTTCCGCCGTGATTTACGAGTCGACAGTACACTCGACATGCAACTATATGTCCGCACTTGCAGTCGAAACCAGAGTCGTCCCCTGAAAGGACCACAATAGAGACATACTTCCTTTCTGTCAATATATAAGGAAGGATTTTACTCTTCAGGTTACAGGAAAATCAGTATTTATTCTTAAATGTCCTATCAGGAAGGAATGTGCCGCCCCCGGTACAGGTCATACATTTTATCCTGAAAATTAAAAAAAGTTCCCCGGGAATAAATAGTGAGAAAAAATGATTATTGACACCATCTTTCAGTAGGGCATTCTGTGGTGTCTTAAATACTTTTATCAGGTCAAAAATATGTCAAATTTGAACAGGGGAGCATTTTTCTTTCTGGCAGCGGTTTTACTGTGTGCCCCCGGATGCACACAGAATAATGAGACCGATTCGGACAAAGAAGAAAAACAGCAGAATGAGCTGGATGCCGAGAAGGTGATGCCAGCCCAACCCGTAACCTTTGAAACCATCAGCGGGACCTGGGAGCTGAAATACCCCAATAATTACGGCTATACCTTCAGGTTTTTTAAGAATTACCGCTCCATCGTGATTCTTTACCTGAATAATCATGCCCTGGTCTTTAAGGGGGTCTATACCTTTGAGGGGAGCAACCTGGTACGGATTAATATCTACGAGATGAAAAAGAGCCGTCGTCTTTCAGGTATCAACCTGCACAGCGGATTTGTTAAAGCCAAATCTTCCTTTTTCAAATTTTCCGTTGAACTGAGGGAGCGGAAAAAAAATAAACTTCTTCTGGTCAGGCCCAGAAATATAACTATCGATGGAAATAATTCTGACGGCTATTTCGAGCCCCTCATCAAGCTGAAAAGAAGGGGACGCTAAAGAATGGCGAAGGTTATGATAAAAAACGGTCCTGTCTCCCTGGCGGCCCGATGGTACCATGGTACGGTCCGAAACGGGAAGGCGGTTATATTTTCCCATGGTCTTTTTTCCACCAAGGATGGATATAAAATTACCCAATTGGCTGATTCGATAACCGGGGCGGGTTTTTCTCTTTTGACCTTTGATTTCAGGTATTCCGGAGAGTCGGGGGGAGAAATTGCCGATATTTCGGTGATGCGTGAAGTAGATGACCTTTCGGCGGTCGTGGAGTATGTTAGGGAAGCGGGATTTGAAGAGATTCACCTTATGGGTTCAAGTATGGGGGCTGCTGTGACTCTTCTCTATTGCGGCAGGGGGGGAGATGCCGCATCGATTATGACCATTGCCGCTCCGATAGATCTTATTTCCATTCTCCCCGCCATGGAAAAGGATGAGGCCCTCTCCCTTGACGAAGATGGTTATACCGATATTGAAGGGATAAAAATTCACAATACCTTCTTCAGGGAACTGGCGCAGATTGATATTGCCGCGGCCCTCGGGGTTGTCAGGATACCCCTTCTTGCCATCCATGGGGCTCTTGACCGTGTGGTACCCGCTGCCCAGGGCGCGCTTCTTTCAGAGCGGTACGGCGGCGAGGTGCGGTATGTTCTTGTAGAAGATGGAGACCATAACCTGACCCGGGATAAGGATTTAGAATTAATCAGGGGGGAAGTTATCTCCTGGCTCGGGGGAGCCCGATGATTATTCCCGAGACTTTTATCGGCCTCTACATTTTTGGTTTCGGGACGGTCCTGGTTCTTCTTGGTATTGTTGAAATGCTTCTACCCCGTCAGGCCTTTCACTTCTGGAAGAAATGGGCAGCAAACCGGTATTTCTTTCTTCATGGGGTGCTGTTGATAGGTATAGGTTTTCCCCTTACCATGTACCAGGGACGCTTTGAGGGAATTATTTTTTTTACCGGTATATTTATTGTTTTTTCAGGACCATTTATTCTTCTTTTTCCCGAGCGCTTTCGCAGCACCTTTGAAACCGCAGAAGAAGATCTGGGTGAGGGCGGGGCAAAAAAGATTATTTATTTTGAGGCTTTTATGAGGATAGCGGCAGGCGGGATTTGTCTTGCTTCCTTTTTTTGACCGGTTTCCAGCCCCGGGTTTTCATAATAGCCCAGGGTTTAAACCCTGGGCTATTATGAAAACCCGGGCTATTGAAAACCGGCTCAGAGCTTTTGGGTATTGAAAAAAGAAACTATTTGACAGCGGGAAAATTTCCATGATACTCAGGGTAAAATTTCCCGGAAACTTCAGGAGCAATTATGAAGTATATAAACATCAGCCATCGTAAACTGCAAAAGGGAACCATTCATTCATTCTCAAGTGAAATTGAGAACCGGGGCGCTGCAGAAAACCTTCTTTCCCATGACGGGTTCTGGAGTACCGAGCAGCGGAGTGCCGGTATTACAGAATTTGTTATTCTTTCCTATGGAGACGGGGCGGCTATTGATTCAATTGAAATAAAACCGGCCCAGGGCGGTTCTTTGACCTTCCCCCGGTCTTTTCGCTTTGAAGTAAGTGATGACGCGGCAGCCTGGAAAGTCCTTCACGGGGAAAGGGGCTTTGAACTTGAAGGGGATGTCTACCGCCTTCGTCTTCCCCTCATGAATATAAAATACCTGAAACTTGTTATAACCGAACCGGCCAAACATAATGGAAAATACTATGTTGAAATCGGGTCACTTGCCGCAGGAATAGCCGGGGTTGAGGAAATAAAAGCCAGCTCAGAGGCTTCACCAGAACAGGGGGTCGGGTCGCTTATCAATAATGATACGAAGGCCCAGTGGCATTCAGCATCCCATCCGCAGAGTCAGCTTGAAGATGTTTTTCTTGATCTGGGAGGTGTGTATCATCTGAACCGGCTTGCTGTAACATCCGGCGGATCCGGATTTCCTGAACAGTTTAATGTTAACATCAGTGCAGATAATAATCTTTGGTTGACCCTATTCGAAGTTAAAAACTTTAAGCCTGAAATGTTTAAGACCTACTGGTGGGATATAAATGTAACCCTGGTGCGGTATATCCGCATTGAAATGAAGAGCGGGCGTACGGCATCGGGAGATTTCAGTGTTGCCCTTACTGAACTTGAGGTGAATGCGGCGCCTGTTGATTATTTCCACACCCACAATATCGGGGAGCTTGTTCCCCATGCATCGATATTTCAGGCGGGGCTGATACGCCTTGGACGCGACGGTGATGATAGTTCCGGGGCTGCTGTTCAGGGAAGTGACCGGCGCCTTCGTGACGCAACAACGATATTTAAAGGCATATGCCAGCTTGCCGGTGATGGTGACGCCTCGGAAGGACTTGTTGTCCAGGCATCAGATCATCGCCTCAGGCAGGCTACTGATCAGAATCCCGGGATCGTACGTCTTGCCTATGACCGGGAAAACCAGGGCGGGACCGCTGTCCAGGGAAATGATTCCCGGCTCCAGGAGGCCGGTGAGCAGACCTATGGTATCGTAAAACTCTGCAGAGACGGCCTCTATACTGAGCATGCCGTGGTCAAGGGAAATGACTCCCGTCTGCAGAAGGCCACTATTGAGAGTACGGGTATCTGCAGGCTTGCTGAAGACGGGGGAATTCTTGACGGGACAGTTGTCCAGGGAAGCGACAGCCGTCTTAGAAAGGCTACAATCATGTATGAGGGAATTTCCCGTCTTGCTGAAGACGGGGAAAAGACTGAAGGAAGTGTTGTCCAGGGGAATGACCGTCGTTTAAAAAATGCAACGGAACAGGCGAAGGGAATCGTTGAGCTGGCTGAAAACGGTGAAGACCGGGAAGGCGTGGCAGTCCAGGGAAATGACCGGCGCCTGAAAGACGCGACTACCGAATCAAAGGGTATCGTCGAACTGGCGAAAGACGGTGAGGAAAAGGAAGGGGCCGTTGTTCAGAGTAATGATTATCGCCTGAAGGATGCCTCGACTGAATCAAAGGGAATTATAGAGCTGGCTGAAGACGGAGAGACCGCCGCCGGTGTTGTTGTGCAGGGAAATGACCGCCGCCTCAGAGACGCAACTGAAGTGGCAAAGGGTATTGCCAGGTTCTGCAGTGATGGAGAGGAGGCGCCCTTTACCGCGGTTCAGGGAAATGACCGGCGCCTGAAGGATTCCACCACAACGGCAAAAGGAATAACAGAACTGGCTGAAGACGGCGAAGAACGCGCCGGCGTTGTCGTCCAGGGAAATGACCGGCGCCTGAAAGACGCGACAACAAAGACGAAGGGTATTGTTAAACTTGCTGAAAATGGAGAAGTGCGGCCCGGAGTTGCGGTTCAGTCAGATGATGACCGCCTTCAGGAAGCGACTGAAACGGCAGAGGGAATTCTTCGCTTTGCAGAAGATGGAGAAAAAGCGGCCCTTGCAGCGGTTCAGGGAAACGATCGGCGTCTTAAGGATGCCACCACTACGGCAAAGGGCATCGTAGAGCTGGCAGAAGATGGAGAAAATGTTGATGGTGTAGCGGTACAGGGAAGTGACCGGCGTCTGAAGGATGCCACAACCACGGCAAAGGGCATCGTAGAGATTGCCGAAAATGGAGAGGAACGTGAAGGCGTGGTGGTTCAGGGTAATGACCGGCGCCTGAAAGAGGCGACTGAAAATGCACCGGGGATTGTTCGTCTCGCAAAGTCGGCAGAAGAGCGGGCAGGCTTTGCCGTTCAGGCCCACGATCCGCGACTTTCTGATTCACGGGAGGCCCTTCCCCATGAGCATGATTACGCTTCGAAAAATCATAACTTCAACAGTCATAAAGGAACCATCAGTATTAACGAATCAAAGGAAGGCCCCCTCAAGGGAATGACGCCTGTCTCCGATGATTCGGCGGTTATCTATGGAAATAACAGATCTGATAAGGATGGAGCTGTCGGTATCGCCGGTATTGCCGGAACCCCCTCGGAAAAGCCGGGGAATAATTACGGGGTTCTCGGGCACAGCAGCCATGTCGGTGTCCGGGGCCAGTCTGCGGGAACCAGTGAAGGCACTGGAGGCGGCATAATGGGACTTTCACGTTTTGGTGCCGGCGGCATATTCGCCAGTGAACATAACTATTCTCTTGTGGCTGACGGCTTCGGCACCATCCAGGATTTTGACAAAACAGCCGTGTTGGCTGGCAATGGAAAGGCCCTCCTGGTTCGGGGTGAGTCTCTTTTGAAAGGAAGAGTAAACCTGGTGCAGCAGGGGGAGAGTCTCCAGTCACCCGGCAACATTGTTGAGTATTTTGAAGCCGATGAAACAGAATATATATCACCGGGAGACCTCCTGGTGGTCAGCACCGGGGGTGATTCTATTCTTTCCCGTTCACGAAATGAGTACAGCCGCGGGGTTATCGGTGTTGTGGCGGGCAACCCTCTCCTGACAGTGGATAACAGTGGAAAGGAAGAAAAAACCTACCCGGTAGTCCTGGCGGGAAAGGCCCTCTGCAAGGTCGACGCGCGAAACAGACCTGTAGTTCCCGGAGACCTGATCGTAACCTCCTCAACCCCGGGCTGCGGCATGGGGGGAAGTATCGATTCCTTTGATAAGATAGGCACGGTTGTGGCAAAGGCCCTCGAAGGCCTTGAAGACGGCATCGGCACTATTGCTGTTTTCATTATGCACCAGTAATCCTGTATGCACAGTATCACCGCCATGAAAAGGGACAGGCTTGGGTGAAAAAAAGAATTCTTTTTAAATGTGCGGCAGTTTTGTTTATTGCTGCCGCAGGCCTGTTTTTACTGCTTCAGATGTATCCTGAAAGAAGTATTGAAGTTCATCTTCAAGAAGATATCTCACCGATTGAAATAAAATCCCTTATTGAATTTTTTCCTGATTCTGAATATCATGTCGAGAAAAAGGCCGATCGGCTTATCGTTACCGGGAGGGGGCTTAATGATGCGATATTAAATGGTATCAAAATAATTCCTGGTGTAGTGGATGCCAGGTTTTTAAAAACACCTTTTGAAAAAAGATTTGGTCAGTACAAGCTTGTGTCTGGTATTCAATTTTCCGGCGGTACTCGGTTGGTCTTGATGCCGAATTTTGAAGGCATCGAAGAGAAATTGAAAAGCCGCCTCAGTGACAATGAAAAAAAAGAGATAACTCGTGTTGGATTCAGGATGCTTAAACAGCATACAATAAGGCGATATAGTTTTTTTGATCCTTTTATTTCAATTCAGAATAAATATTTTATTGAGGTTTTGTTTTCAGGTGTAAAGCTGAGTAGATTACCAAAAAAAAGAGTTTTATCCTGTGGCGAAGAGCAGGTGTACTTTGCATTCATTGATGAAGAGAAATCAATGAATGCAAAAGCCTGGCTCCAGAAATATTTAAAGGGTAAGGAGATACCCCGCACCTACTTTGGACAGGAATCACTTCTTGAGGGGCTTAAAAATGGTATCGATCTCTCAGAAAAAAAAGATCTTAAGTTGCTATATGAAAGAGATCCCGTCTCTAAAAAAATAGTACCAATTCGTCCTGTAGTTCTTGACAGGGGAAACCGGCTTGAGCTTCCCCCGGTACTCAAAACACGGATAGAAAAAATAAATGATAATAACTATTACCTCCATTTTAAACTAACAAAACATGGAAACAAGCACTTTGAACAATTTACCAGGGACCAGTATCCTGATAAGCCCTTTGCCATTTCCCTGGATGATAAAGTCAGGAGTATCAAGAAGATATCAGGGATGAATTCTGAAGGATGGGGATTTATTGCCGGCATCAGAACTATTAAAGAAGCTGACCTGCTTAGCCGTATTCTACAGGAAAGTGTAGCACCCATTCATCTGAAAATTATCTCTCATCAGGAATTCTCCCCTGCAGCGGGTGAAGATAAACTGCCTATTGTCATCAATGCACTGATCATATTAATTTTTCTTCTCATACTAATAAGCATACTATCCTTCCGTCTTAAAGGCGGTGCCGCAGTCTTTTCCCTTGCGGCAAGATTTATCTGGCTCATAATCATTCTTTCTTTTCTGCAGACAGTAGTTGACATGCAGCATGTCATCGGACTGGCAGCGGCCCTGATCTTTTTCACCGCCAGTGACAGGTTTCTTCTGGCTGCATTGAAAAATAATAATGCATCTTTTAACTGTTTCATAAAAAATCATGTGCCGGTTCTTCTTCTGTCCGCTATAATTGCCTTTTACGGATTCTCCGGCATTACAGGCTTTGGAACAGTTTTATTTCTTGCAGTGATGCTGAATATCTTCCCCGGATATTTAGTGACCGCGGTTCTGGTGAATGACCTGCCCCGGCTGTTGCGGCGGGCATAATTTTTTTGCTGTTAACTTCCCCCCTCTATGATATAAACAATTAAAGTTATTGATTCAGGAGGCCCCATGAGCAGAGAAAAAACTCTCATCAATCCCCCGGGAAGTGAAATTATTTATAAGACCATGCAGTTTTCCCAGGCCGTGAAGTGTAACGGCTTTGTATTCGTGTCGGGCCAGGTGGGGGTCGACGAAAGCTTTAAACCCGCCGAGGGCATCGAGGCCCAGGCAGAGCTGGCATTCGAACATCTTAAAAAGGTACTGGCTGAAGCGGGGGCCTCACTTGAAGACATTGTCGAGCTGGTGACCTACCATACTTCAATGAAGGATGTACAGGGCTTTGGGGCCGTGAAGGCGAAATATATTCCTGAGAACTTTCCCGCCTGGACAGCGGTGGGGGTGACTGAGCTGGTGATGCCGGGGCTCCTGGTAGAGATAAAGGCAACCGCGCTGATTAAAAGCTAAACAAATGAAAAGAGTGTATAAATCGAGTTCCCTGGTACTTTTTGCTCTCGGAATGGTTGTCGCTCTGTTTATCATCGCGCCTCCCGTGGTGGTCTATTTTGAAGATGTCACACGAGGCGAGGCCCTCCTTGTGCTCGGTATCATCTACTTTGCCTATTCTCCCCTGATTATTCTTCTTGCCAGAACATTGAAAAAAAGTATCGGCACGCGGATTATTTGTTCCGGCGAGGGAATCACCTGCCGCGCGGGAAGCGAAGAGACAGTTATTCCCTGGGAAAACCTTGATCGCTTTGTCTTTGACTACGTTGCGTCAGGGAATAAACGCTTCGGGGTCTCCCGGTATTTTGCGCTCTATGAATTCGGGAACGGTGAGAAGCGTTTTCGTTTTAATCGCCTCATGATAAAGAGAGAAATTGAAGCTGCTGCTGATATTCATCATGTCAGCTCATTCAAGAAGAAAGCATATTCCTTCGAGGCCTACGGTCTTTATTTTAAAAAGAAAACCAGCGACCGGCTGGTTAATGATATCAGCAGTTACAGCAGCATTGTACCGAAAAGAGAGAAGGGCTTCTTTTAATCCAGTCCCTCCTCGTCGCGGTAGAGCAGGGTATTCAGGTGATGCTCCTCGCAGTGGATCCACGCCTCGTAGCCGTTTTCATGATGCTTCGGCGGAGGCTCAGGCATGATCAGATGGTCTCGGGCAGTTTTCTCATCTTCGTCACGGGCTTTGCTGTCGCCGCCCTGTTCAAGAAGGTATAGGACAATGGAATAGGCGTCTCTGCTGTTGACGGCCCGCATCATCGGGGTTCTTCCGTGGCGGTCCCGGGTATTGACGTCAGCTCCCGCCTCAAGGAATTTTTTTACTTTTTCAAGTACACCTGCTGCGGCTGCCGCGAGAAGTTCTTCATTCAGCTTTTTCTGGTCCATGGCTTTTCCCCGGTGGAAGAAAAACTTCCTCTCTTCTTGAAATTATTGTATCGCCTGGTATACTTATAGCATATTTTTAACAGAGGTCAAAGATATTATGACTGAACTCATTCCCTGTCCCGACGGAAGGGCCCGGTCCCCCTTCAGGCATGACCGGCACCATAACCACTTTGTATGCCGCACCGCCGGGGGCTTTTCCCGTCTCGGGGACCGGGAAGATTTTACGCTTCCGGTGATGGATAAATATTTTCAGACCGGGTATACCAGCCTGTGGATCATGAAACGTTATATTCTCATTGAGAAAAACGGGCGCACCAGGGATTACCGGAAATTTATGAGTAAACTTCCCCGCAAAAAAAAGAAGAGCCATGGAGTGCATAAAGATGAAACGGACATACACCGTTTTTTTATTTTTGCCGAAGAGGGTACTTCAATCTACCGGTTCCCCTCGGGAGAGGAGAGCGGGTGCCGGGGTGCCGAAACCCTTGAAGAGGCCCTCGAGTATTTGAAATCCATGGAAAAGGAATTTACCGCTTATGTGATTGCCGAACTTCTCGATGATATGTACTGGCATTAAAAAGCGTCTCGCCGGTTTTCACTTTTTTAAAAAATTTGACTTTTTTACAGCCGACCCGGGCGGTTTTTTGTATATTCCCCTGATTGCCTTAAAAGGAGGTTTACTATGAAAATTACTGTTGTGGGCTGCGGCCACGCCTTCAGTACCAGAAATTATAACCAGTGCTTTATGGTTGAAGAAACCGAAGAGGGGCTCTCCCGCCGGATGCTGATAGATTTTGGCGCCAAGGTTCCCTATGCCCTGGCGAACCTCGACATTGATATCAGGTCTATTGATGATGTCTATATCAGCCATCTCCATGGTGACCATATCGGGGGACTCGAAGAGATGGCCTTTTCCTGTTACGACTGGGCGGGACATCCCCGGCACTATTCTGAACGGAGAGAGGAAGTTAAGGCTCCCCGCCTGATTGCCAATGTACAGCTCTTGAATGATCTGTGGAAGAAATCTCTCCGCGGGGGCCTCGAATCGATGGAAGGATTTGACGCGAACCTGGATACCTATTTTGAGCCCTTTGGGCTCAGGCCGAACAAGACCTTTACCTGGCAGGGTTGGACCTGCCGCCTGATACAGCAGGTTCACATCATGACCGGTTCAATTATCAGTCATACCTTTGGTCTCATGATGTCACAGGAAGGGCGTGAAACAGTCTACTTTACCACTGACAGTCAGCACTGCTCACCGCGGCAGATTGAAAATTTTTACCGCGAGGCCGATATTATTTTTCAGGACTGTGAATGCGTCGGTGTTGATATGGAACAGCGTCATCTCGACTTCATGTCCGGGGTTCACGCGAACTATGCCCAGCTTGGGGCATGGAAATCCGCAAACAGCATTGATGTCGGTTCTGATATTCGGGGGAAGATGTGGCTTTCACACTACCAGGATTTTGTTTCTGAGAATAAAGACTACCGCGGGAACAGCTGCGCCTGGCAGGAGCGTGCCGTTGAAGATGGTTTCAGGGGCTTTGCGGAAGTCGGCCAGGAGTTAATAGTGTAGTAAAAGTATAAAGTAGCAAGTTGAAAGTGAAAAGTTGAAAAGAAGAAAACAAAAACCCCCGGGCCTTTTTTCATAACCCGGGGTTTAAACCCCGGGTTATGAAAAAGCTTACGGATTAAGCTGCTTTATAAGTTCGATCTCTGCGCGGTTAAAGACCTGTTCCACGTAGGTATTCAGCTCTTTGGCAATATCCTTTGAGAGATAGGTAATTCTTCTACAGAAGGGCTTTTTTTCGTATCGATCGATCCAGATGACTACGATGGTCTTTTCTGAGTCCCATGCCATGGCGCCCTGATTATCCTTTATGTTTGAGCTGGTTGCCTCTCCATATTTGTCCTTCATTTTTTTCATAACTTCTGTCATGGTCAGGTAGGGAAACTGCAGGCTGACATAAAAAAGTTTGCCTTCATCTTTTTTAGTCTCGTCGTTTGTCTTTTCTTCCTTCTCATCACTTTTCTTTTCAGCCCCCGGTGCTGCAGCGGGATCAATGTAGAGAAAACCGTACCGGTATTCCAGGTCTCCATCACGGGATATGATGATTTTTTTCTCATCAGTAAAGAAGAGTCTTCCAACAATTTTTGCCTTCGCGTCACTCAACATGGTGCCCCAGGTCAGGGAACCGTAGCCTTCGGGAATGGAGGTACTTTTCTTTCCCTTATCGTCGGCCGGGGGAGTTTTCTTTTCCTGTTGTGCCACGATAGTACCGGAAAGAAATATAAGGAGAATAAGTAATGCTGCTCGTTTCATGTAGTTTTCCTCATAACTGGATAATGATGACATTTTATCCCCTTTTAACGATAAAAAAGTCTCTATGACAGGGGATTCTCTTGATTTCAATATCGGCAGATTTGCTTTTTTTGAACAGTACTATTACATTATATTGGTAATTTGATCCCTGACCAGAGGTTGGAGAAGAAAATTTATGTTTGACAATTTACCGGAATTCGCAGCTAATTGAAGGCTCCAAAGAGACACAATTGTACAATCAGAAAAGTAAAAACTCCGGACGGTTCTATGAATAAAAAATATCTCCACATTAGTGCGGGGCTTATTTTATTATTGGTTTTTTCATGCGGTGGAAGCCGTGTTGTTCAACGTAAGGACAATCTTGGCCGTGTGGTCAGAATATCCTACTATGAAAGGAATTCAGTGATTCGAAGTGAAGACATCTCCTATTATGGAAATTCTCACAACCCACAGAAGATTTTCTACATGCAGAAAAAGGGCCTGAACCTGATTCCCATGAGGGAAGAAGTCTATACTTTTACCGGGGGAAACCTGTCACGTCTCGACTTTTTTAAGTTTAACCAGAGAAAAAGAATTCAGGCAGGTATGATCAAGTATTATTATACCGTGGGCAAACCATTTCGCATTGAGTACTATTCATATCTGCATGATTTTAAGCGTCATTTTATTTTTGGCCTTGATCAGTATACCTATAATAATTTTAAACTGCACCAGCGCCGCATCATTGAATTTGAATTTAACAGAAAAACCGGTAAGTCAATGCAGATTGGCCAGTATGTTCTTAACTATAAGAAGGGAAAAGTCCTTTCAATGCAGTCATGGATTATGAATAAGAAAAGCAAAAAAATTATTGAAAAAAAAGAGACAAATATCGAATTAATTGACAATAAAATTGCCTTCATTGAGCAGTTTTATAATAATAGAGCCCGCAGCAGTAAGTATATCAGTAACTAATGCTTCGGCATGCTCAGCACAATTGTTTCGACGAACTCATCACGGGTTCGTTTTAATCAAAAAATATGGTGAACATACCACCGGGAGGAATATCATACATGGGCAACTTACTTGAAATCAATGACAGCAGTTTTGACGCAGAAGTGGAAAAGGCCGAAGGAAAGGTACTGGTCGATTTCTGGGCACCCTGGTGCGGTCCCTGCAGAATGCAGACTCCGATACTGGAAAAACTTGCTCAATCGGGCGAAATATCCACAAAAATTGTAAAACTGAATACCGATGAATCTCCCTCAGTAGCTCAAAAACTGGGGATATCTTCGATACCAACTCTGATTCTTTTTGAGAACGGGAAGGAAATTGACCGCATGGTAGGGGTTCAGCCTGAAGACGCCTTAAAGACGAAACTGAAATAATCAGGATACATGAGGCGGCTTTTAAAGCCGCCTCTCTTATCTTATCATGAGAGCAGTTGTTCAGCGTGTTTCAGAGGCATCGGTTTCTGTTGAAGGTGAAGTCATCGGCTCAGTCGGGGACGGCATGATAGTTTTGATCGGAATCCACCGTGAAGATACGGAAAAAGAAATGGAGTACATCGCCCGCAAAATTTCCGGCCTTCGTATTTTTGAAGATGATGAGGGTGTCATGAACCGGTCGGTCACCGATACGGGGGGCTCTGTTCTTCTGATTCCCCAGTTTACCCTCTACGGGGATGTGAGAAAGGGGAAACGCCCCTCATATATTGAAGCAATGCCCCCTGACAGGGCGGCGCTTTTTTTTGATGATTTCGTTGAATTGTTTCGGCGGATGTATGGTAATGTTGAGACAGGGAAGTTCGGGGCTGACATGCGGGTCTCCCTGGTCAACCGGGGCCCTGTGACGATTCTTCTCGACAGCAGTAGAAACTTTTAGCAGGGGAAAGATTCTTATACTGTATCAGAAGGTATGGCGACAATGACGATAAAAGGATACAGAGTGGTTCTTTCGGTAATGACTGCAGGTTTTCTGTTTTTCGCCTGCGGTGAAGATGTGAAGCCTAACAGGGTTGAGCTTGAACAGATTGAGATTGACGGGTCAACCAATGATCGGTATCTTTTCCGGAAAGAGATAGAAAAGGAACGGGAAAGGAAGAAGCGCTTTAAAAAGAAAGAAAACTTTTAACTCCCCCCGCTATATATTAGGCCTGAGCCTGGAAAAAATATTTTACTCACTAAGGAGATGTGCCATGAATAAAAAAATAAAATTTATACTTCCTGTATTTATTCTTACCGGTGCTTTTCTCTTTAACCAGTTTTCCTGCCTTAATAATGAAGCAACCGGGCCGGTGCTGTTCGGTAATACCGAAGAGTCTCCCCTGAAGGCGGAACTTGAAAAAACAAAGGCCTGTGAAATCCAGAATGCCTTTACCAAAATATACAACATGTACCGCGATTCAGTTGTTTTTATCACCACTGAGCAGTTTGTCCGGGTACGCCCCCATCCTCTTTATAATGATCCGATGTTTCGGCAGTTTTTCCGTCAGCCCAGGGGACGGCAGAAGGTGCAGAAGCGCACCGGCCTTGGTACAGGATTTGTTCTGTCCCGTGACGGGTATATCTGCACTAACCATCATGTTGTTCAGGGTGTGGATAATGTTTTTGTGAAGATAAATGACAAGAGCTACAAGGCAAAAATATACGGGAGTGATAAGAGAACGGATATCGCCCTTCTCAAAATTGAGGCCCCCGGTGACCTGAAGCCCGTCTATTTCGGAGATTCTGATAAAATAAATGTCGGTGACTGGGCCATTGCCATCGGCAATCCCTTCGGTCTCGATAGAACTTTTACCGTCGGTGTCATCAGCGCCCTGGGGCGAAACGATGTTGACCTGATGGGGGGAGCCCACATCCAGACCGATGCGTCTATTAATCCCGGCAACTCAGGGGGACCCTTGATCAATATCTTCGGCGAAGTTATCGGAATCAACCGGATGATTTATTCAAAGAGCGGCGGGTACATGGGCATCGGTTTTGCTATTCCCGTTAACACGGCCCGGTCTATCCTGGCGCAGTTGAAGGAGTTTAAGGAAGTCAAGCGCGGTTATCTCGGTGTCAGCCTTATTCAGCTCAATGAGCAAAATGCCCGAGAGATGGGTCTTGACAGCGCAAAGGGTGCCTTTATCGGTGAAGTTGTCTCAGGAAGTCCCGCGGGCCGCGGGGGCATGAAACCGGGGGATATAATCCTTGCCCTTGATGATGTGCCCATTAAGACCTATAAGGATCTTTTAAATATTATTGGCCAGACCCCCATTGGTAAAAAGCTGAAGGTTACCGTGTGGCGTAATAAAAGAAAACGTAATCTCTACGTGACTATTGTTGAACGCCCGAAGGAATAAGTGAAAGTTTCAAGAGAAAAGTAGAAAGGGTAAAGGAAGTTTATCGGTCCTTGATCCCTGCTGCTTTTTCTGCATCTCTTGTTTGTATTGAAGTAAAGACCCTTTTAAGAAGATAATAGGTGATAATCCATACAGCAGCCGCAACGGGAATCCATACCAGTACTGCCCCCAGGTTGGCCAGGGCAAAGGTCTTGAGAAATACCAGGGGATCTTTTTGTGCCAGAACCTGTATCTCTGACAGGCTGAAGGGAACCGGGGTGCCGGTGAGCTTTCCTCCCAGTTTCAGAAAAGGAAGAAAAAAGAGAAGCTGCAGGGGATAGGCAAACCACTGGACAAGCTGGATTATCCCCATGTTTATTCTACGGGCAAAAGAGACAAAGGTGCAGATAATCGTTGTACCCCCGAGTATGGGAATAAAACCGACAATAATGCCCCAGGAAATGCCTTCGGCGAGTTTTGCCGGGGAGAGGCCCTGTTTTAAAAATCCTGTAATTGGATCTATGAGTTTTTCTTTCAGAAATTTTTTCATTTATTTGAATACCCGTTTCTTTTCCAGAACCAGTACCGGTTCTACTGACCAGAGTTTATTCTCATCCATGAACTCACGGCTGAAGGGATGCATGGTAATGCGGCTCTTTTGCCTGGTGAGTTCACGGTAGCGGGGAAGTTCAAGCCACCGGTAGTAGGTAACCTTCAGACTGTCGCCTTTTACTTCCACATCACAGAATCCCCAGGAGAGCTCCCCGTAGACATGATATTTTTTTGTAAAAGGATCATGCTGGTAGAGTCCCTCGGGGGCTGTTCGGTCATGGTACCATGTTTTCCAACGGTGCTTTCTCCGGGTCATGATGTAGCTGTCGAGGCGTGAGCCCCCGCCGCCGTTGATGACAATGAAAGTCCCCTCATGTGCCGAGTCCCGGTCCATCCAGAAGGCATCGAAGTGGTGATCATGGCCCCCGGTGACCAGGTCAACCCGGTATTTTCGAAAAAGGGGAAGATACTGTTTCATCAGCCCTTTGTTCATGTTAAAGTCACCGGTACTCACGGGACTGACATGAAGGGATACCATGATCCAGCGCCGTCCGGCCGCTTTACCAAGCTCTCTTTCGAGGAACCGGTACTGGGCTGAGTCGAGAAGTCCGTTGATACCGCTGAAACTGTCAAAGTTATGAAGATAAATGACCCGTATCGGCCCCAGGTCAAAGGCGCCGTAGCGGGGCTGGTCGAGAAGATAGTCCCGGTTGCCCCCCCGGTCATCATAGGTCTCATGGTTGCCCAGGGGAATCACCGCAGGGATTTCGTTCAATAAGGGGCGGGCACTGGTGAGAAAAATTTCCCACGAGGCGATGTCGCTGCCCCGGTTGGCAAGGTCTCCTGTCAGAAGAGCCATGGCGGGGCCCTGACCCTGGTTTTGGTAGAAGCGCCGGGTCACCAGGGCCAGCTCACGAAAGTGACTGTGTTTAAAGTTACCATGATTCGACACATCACCAATAATGGTGAAGCGTACCGACTCAGTATTCTTATCAGGAAAAACGAAGCTGCGGGCCGTCAGGTCGAAGCGGGGAATCCTGTAATAGCAGGTTTTTCCTGCCGAAAGCCCCGTGATGGCAACAGAGCGGCGTCTTTTGCCCATGCCGGTTTTTTCTGTAAACATGCGCGAATTGCTCATGTCCCTCCTGTATGACACCTCAACAGACGGAGGCTTTGAGCCGGGACTGGGATCAAACCACCAGATAGTTACCCCCCCGGTATCAAGAGAATGGGGGCTCTGAGCCGGAAACTGGAGAAAGGGGCCGTGGGCATAGCGGAGTTTTTCCTGTGCCGAGGGGGTACTTCCTTTTACATATGTTTGGTACAGCCCTGGAAGCATCAGGGCCGCCGTTGCTTGCGTGATACAGAGAAGAATTGCTGCAGCAGAGAGAGCTTTTGTAATATTTTTGTGAAGGAAGTTTATTCTTCCCTCTATTATGGAAAAAACTGACAGGCCCGTTACAAGCAGGTATCCTGATACGGTTAGCCGGAAATAACCGGCAAACTGGCTGGCGGGATATGCTGCCAGCAGCTCAGAGCCGAGGAGGATAACTGCCGTAGCAGCAAAAGCGATTAAGCCGATCAGATTTATGGATGCCATGAGCAGGAGAAAACGTTTCATGTCTCTTTATCTCCGGGAAAGATATCTGTGGCAAGGAAATTTTTCTCCTGAAGGCGCGGAAGTTTTTTTGGAAGGCGCGGAAGCGCTTCCGCGCCTTCCAAAAAAATTTTCGAGGCATAAACATTTAAAAATTTCCTTGATTTTCTTCCTTTTTCATGATTTATTCGTGCTCATGGTGCTGTGGGCACTGGAAAATATGCGAATGAGGTTAATGATGAACGATATTGGAAAAAAAGCGGGTTATTTTTTACTGATTCTGGTGGGGCTTTATGTACTGTTTAAGTTTATTCTTCCCATACTTTTTAAGCTTTTAGGGTGGGTAATCGGGGCTGCCTTTACGGTTATTATGTGGGTTGTTATTGGACTGGCTATTGTGATCTTTGTCAGTTATATCATTCAATATCTAAAGAAATAATGGTTGATTAATACCGTACTTTCCTGTGATGTCGTTTTTTACAGGATCTGAATTGTGTACGGGCAGGTGTTCATGAAAATGAAACAACTTCCCCGCTTTGAGCGGGTGACCATAATCGTTTTTCTTTGCTTTTGTGTGCTGGGTGGAGTAATTTCAGGCTATATAAACGCACAGATAAAGAGCTACACGGGGATTGAAAATCTTAAAAAATTTCAGCCCAGTATTCCTACACGTCTCTATGATGTAAAGGGTGAGCTGATTGCTGAGCTTTTTCAGGAAAAACGTGACCTGATTTCAATAGATGAACTTCCCCAGAGCTGCATCAATGCCTTTCTCGCAGCTGAAGATTCAGACTTTTATCAGCACTTCGGGATTAATCCCATTGCCATTGCCCGTGCCATGGTGAAAAACTTCAAAGCCTCTATTGCCGCAGGGCGACCCATGATTGTCCAGGGGGGAAGTACCATTACCCAGCAGCTGGCGAAGCGTCTCTTTACCCAGAGTGAAAAGACCTTTGCCCGAAAGGCTATTGAAGCGATCCTCGCCTTTCAGATTGAAAAGCGTTTTTCAAAAGATCAGATCCTTGAGATGTATTTTAACCAGATTTACCTGGGCCACGGTTGTCATGGTATTGCCACGGCAGCAAAATTTTTCTTCAATAAAGACGTGCAGCATCTTACGGTTGCCGAGGCTTCGGTTCTGGCTGCTCTTCCTTCGAAGCCCAACGGTTTTTCTCCTCTGAAACATCCGAAAGAAGCCTATGCAAAGCATCAGGATACCTTGCGACGGATGGTCAGCAACGAGTTTATTACCCAGGAACAGAGCGATAAAATTTATGCAAATTTCTGGCCTGGATTTCTCGATTCATTGAAGATGGAATATCCAACCAAAACGGCCCTTTCCAAGAATATTGACAAGGCCCCTTATTTTACCGATTATGTTCGGCAGCTTCTGATTTCACGCTTCGGTAAAGACGCAGTTTACAATGAGGGCCTGAATGTCTATACGACCCTTGACCTGAAGAGGCAGCGGATCGCTCAGAAGCATCTTCTCGAAAAGTTAAAAAAACAGGACGAGGTCTCCGCAAAGGCCAATGCCATGTATAACAGCATTGTTGACCGGAGTCTTCTCGGCGCTTATGGGCAGCTGAGAATGTTCTTCAGCCTCGCAGGCATGATAGTGAAGAATGATGTAGAGACGGTTTTTAAAAAGAAAATGGCCGATCATTTTGTCGACTCCATTGATCTTTTGACCCTCCTTGTTGATGAGCCGGCAAGTAATAATGCAGTTTCTTCCTTTCGCCGGTTGATTTCAGGGATCTCATCTTCTTTAAAGGTTGAAGGAGCAATTATTGCCGTTGAACCGGCAACAGGATATATTACCTCCCTGGTCGGAGGGTCTGAGTATAATGTTTCGAACCAGTATAACCGTGCGGTACAGGCACGGCGGCAGCCCGGTTCATCCTTTAAGCCCTTTGTCTACGGTTCTGCCATTGAGGCGCGGCGCATTAATACGGGGACAGCCCTTCCTGATGCACCGATACTTGATATTGACGCCCAGGGTGATACCTGGTCTCCCGGTAACTATGAAGGTGACTTTTCAGGTCTTGTGCGTATCGACCGGGCCCTTGCAGCTTCTATTAATATTATTTCGGTACGCATCTATGACCTCATGGGACCTGACGGGGTCATCAAGTATGCTGCAAAGATGCTGAAGGTTCCCGAGGCCCGTTTTAATCCGAATCCTCCCTCTCCCTCGGTACGACAGAATTGACCCCTTTTGAAATGGCGGGGGCCTATGCTGTATACGCCAACCGGGGGCGCGATGTTATCCCCTTTGCGGTTCGCTACGTGGTAGACCGTGACGGCAACGAGATGGCCAACATTGAAGAAGAAGTGGGAAGAATTATTGCTATTAAAGAAATGAATGGAACAATACAGGTGATCTCAGAGGAGGTTGCCTTTGTGATGACCAAGCTGATGCAGGGTGTTATTGACCGCGGTACGGCAAACGAGGCCATCAGGGGAAAGTCTGGTTTCAAGCAGAAAGCAGCGGGTAAAACAGGTACAACTTCCAACTGGACTGACGCGTGGTTCTGCGGATTTACCCGGGATATCGCTGCTGTTGTCTGGGTCGGCTATGACCGTCCCTTCATGTCTCTCGGTAAGCATCAGGCCGGTTCTGCTGTGGCGGCTCCGATCTGGGCAAAATATATGCGTGATGTTTATAATGGCATGCCCGATCCTTCCTTCCCTCCCATGCCTGAGGGAGTTTACCGGGGCGGGGTCTGTCAATATACCGGCCTGATTCCCTCTCCGAAGTGTACAAAGATTGCCGGGGCCTATATGATTCGGGGAAGCGGTCCGGCCCGGGTCTGTGACGGTGTACATTATAAAATGAAGTCTGTCCTTGACCGATATATGGAAAAAGAGGGTCTGAAAGAAGAGAAAAAGGCTCAATAAGGAAAAAAACAGATATTTCTCCTTTTTTCTGTTTTTTTTGTTGAATTCAATGCGAGCTGTAGTGAGATAGAGTGTACTTTTAAGTTTTTGTAACCGGGGAAAAAGAGATTTTAACCCCCTGCCGGCTTTCCGTAATGTTGAAATTTCTTTTTTTTAGAAAAATCAGCCGGTAGACCGGGGTGATATTGTAAGCTATATATGGAGCAGTGCTATGTTTAAGGTTGGTGATAACGTTGTATATCCGATGCACGGTGTCGGAAAAATTGAGACCATTGAAAAGAAGGTTGTTCTTGGAAAACGCCATGAGTTTTATTCCATGACAATTAACAACAGCGGCATGAAGGTCATGATTCCTGTAAAGAATGCCGAGGAAATAGGTCTTCGTTCTATTATTCCTAAGAAGGATATAAAAAAGGTAGTTGAAATTCTGGTTACAACTAATGTACAATATGAAGAGGACTGGAAGCAGCGGTACCAGAATAATATAGATAAGGTAAAAAGCGGTTCAATATATGAAGTTTCCGAGGTAACCCGTGACCTCTACCGGAGAGGATGCGAAAAGGAACTCTCTATTATGGAAAGAAAGCTTTATGAAAACGCCTACCAGCTCCTGACCCATGAACTGGCTCTGGTTAAAAAGACTGATGTTGAAGAAGCGGGTAACTTTGTTTCTGAACAGTTGTCAATTCATAACAAGACTGAAGAATAGGCTAGATACATATTCTTTGAAAACAGCCCGGAATACTGAACAAAACTTTTCGGGCAGCAGATGAAAAAGAGACCAGGTCGTTTTGACCTGGCTTTTTATATTTCAGGATGAAAGAGAAGCGCATTCTGCTATTTTAATTTATTTTATTTCTTTTCTCCTGAAGTGATATTTTTGCAGAGAGATTGTGTATGAGCCGTCGACGGCGGCTCATACACAATCTCTTTACTACTTTCAGCAGCAAAAATTTCTGATAAGGAGTCGAAATTATATGATTATTTTATTAAGAATTATTTTTATTGTTTCATCGATGTTTTTTTCCGGCCTCTATTTTCTCAGTTTTTCCCTGACTTCGATTGTAATTGCGTCATTGGCCGCAGGCCTTGCTGCACTTACGGTTATAATTGCCATTGAGTATGTATCTCATACCGTATCGGCACGAAAGCTGCTGGCGGCCATGGTGGGCCTTATCATTGGATTTATCCTCGGCCATCTTGCGGCAATCGCCTTTTCTTCCCTCTCTATTCCCCTGGTCGTAAAGTATACCTATATTATTAAGCCCCTGATTTATCACCTGGTTGGCTTTGCCGTTATGATGTTCTTTGTAATTAACAACGAAGAGATTGTATTCCTTGACCGGGTCCTCCCCTCTAATGTTGAAGAGGGAGAGGTTCACATTCCTTACAAGATACTTGATACCAGTGTAATTATTGATGGAAGAATTGCTGATATCTGCGATACCGGTTTTCTTGAAGGGGTACTGGTTATTCCGAACTTTGTACTCCATGAACTTCAGATGATTGCCGATTCTGCCGATTCAATCAAGCGGAACCGGGGACGCCGTGGACTCGATATTCTTAATAAAATGCAGAAAGATCAGTCCATCATGGTGAAAATTTCTGACATGGATTTTCCTGAAATACATGAAGTCGACGCAAAGCTGGTTCAAATGGGAAAGGTCATGAAGGGGAAGGTTATTACCAATGACTTCAACCTTAACAAGGTTGCCGAATTTCAGGGCGTCCAGGTTCTCAATATTAATCAGCTTTCTAATGCCCTTAAGCCGGTGGTCCTTCCGGGTGAAGAGATGAGAGTCGCCCTGATCAAGGAAGGAAAGGACCGGGATCAGGCAATCGGCTATCTTGATGACGGTACCATGGTTGTGGTGGAAAACGGCCGCCGAAAGCTGAATGAAGAGGTTGACGTCATCGTTACATCGGTTCTTCAGACCACTGCCGGTAGAATGATTTTTACCCGTTTAAAGTAATTTCTTTTCAAGTGATGAGACAGCATATCGCACTATACGGAAGCCCCCGGAGAGGGGGCTTTTCCTCACAGATGCAGGATTCCTTTACTGATATTTTTCTCAGTGCCGGGAACAGCGTAGAAAAAATCTATATAGATGAACTTAAAGTAAATCCCTGTACCGCATGTGAGGCATGCCGGGACAGCTTTTCATGCATATTTGATGATGATATGACCCCCCTCTATCCTCTTTTGAGGGATGCCTCATTGATTACCGTTTCCACGCCGGTTTATTTTTCCGGTGTACCGGGCCCCTTAAAGACCGTGATCGATCGCTGCCAGGTTATCTGGGAGCTCGACCTGCGCAGCCCCGGAGAAATTCCTGAGAAGGAAGTTGCCCTTCTTGCGGCAGCCGGTTCTGATTACCCGGGATCCTTTGAGGGGGTTTTTTTGACCATGAGGCATTTCTTTAATACCGCCGGAGGTCTTCTTGATGAAGATAATTCTTTTTTTCTCTATGATACCGATCAGCTTTCCGAACTTCCTGAGAACCTTATCGTAATGGTACGGGCAAAGGCTGAAGATATTCAAAAAAAACTTTTCGGTTAATCCTTCCTGCCTGACTTTATAAGGGCCTCCATCTTTTCTATAAAGTTTTTGATCACTGAAAAGAAGTTGTATTTTACCGGCGAAAATATATTATACACTGAATGCACACAGACAGGTGGATAACAAAACATGAAACTGGTATCAGAATTAACGGTCATTTTTGAAAAAGGAAGTCTTGCTGACCTGATCAAAAGGGTTGAGAGTTCCGGCTGCGCGGTAGCCCGTTTTGAACAGGGAGAGGGCAGCAGCGGTGAACAGGTTACCTGCATCCTCGAGGTAGTCTATAGCGACCGAAGTCGTTTTGCGGGCCTTATAAAGGAACTTTCCAAAAAACAGGGCAATTATATTTTAAAGGAAGTTAGCTCCTCCATGGAAGCCTATATGAAGGAGGGGCTCCTCGAGGTTTCAGGGCGGATTCCCCTGGAAAAAATAAGTGACTATGAAACCAGTCTTCTCGGCGCCACTGAACTGATTCAGGAACGGATTCAGGGGGGAAGTCACGACGTCACCTGCGGAATAGACCGGAATATTGTTCAGGTTGTTGGCTGTCATGGCGATGACCCGGGACTGGAAGACGAGCTTTTAAAGCAGTACTGCCTGGCCCAGAGTGACGGGATTGTGTTAAGCAGATTTACTCCCTTTAATCCCTATCCCCTGATCAGTGCCACATCCCAGGGGGAAGATATTATCAGGGTCTTGAAAAATGTTGAAAAAACTTACGGGGCCGCGAGGATTGTCAGTCTTATGGATGCGGGGCTTTCAGTTTATGAACAGCTTTCCAGGGAGGTGAGTATCCCGGTTGTTTTTCGAGAATTTGATGAGATTCCTGTCTACCTGCTGTCGATGATTCTCAGGATGGCAATGAAGCACCACCTCGAACCAGAAGAAACAACCATAGGTATTGTTGGTATTAATTTAAGCGCCATCAGACTTACGAGACTCTTGAAAAGATGCCATTTTTCCCGTGTTCTCGGCTATGACACGGCGGAAAAGATTCTTCTGAATTTTGAAAATGAAGGTGGTCTGGCAACAACCACTGAGAATATTTTTAGTCATACAGATATTGTGATAATACTCTCACCCCTCTACAGCGACGATGACATCCGTTTTATGCGGCCGGGGCAGTTTATCCTCTCTGTGACAAGTGATTCACCGATAGACGTGGATATACTGAAAGAACAGGGAGTCCGGGATGTCGTTCAGGGAGATATCTATGATCTTTCCAGAATTTTTCCCGGCCTTATATCCGGAGTAATGGAACATGGAATCATGAGCCTTGATGACAGCCGGCTGACAGAAGTAGCTAGAAAACTGGGCAATCTTTTAACTGAAGATTACCAGTTTCCTGATCTCTTCGGCCCGGTACATACCATGGTGGCGGATTTTCTTGATCCCTCAGTGATGCTTAAAAAGTAGGACCCCATGGATATTATTTTTGAGACTCCCTACCTTGTGCGTATTGTTGTGACCCTTGCAGTGATATTACTGCTGAACCGTAAATTTAATAATATGATTTACGCCACCCTGGGAGGAATCCTGGTTCTCGCTCTCTGGTGCGGTCATGGTGCCGGAGCAATTGTTTCTATCAGCTGGCAGCGCTTTTCTTCCCTTGATAATATTTTTCTGGCGGTGGTAATTCTTCAGGTTATCTGGCTTTCCGGTATGATGGAAAAAAGCGGTGTCATGAAAGACCTTGTAGAGGTCGTCAGGGTATCAACAAGCCGAAAGGCGGGATTGGCGGTACTTCCCGCGGTTATCGGATGGCTCCCCATGCCGGGAGGAGCGCTTTTTTCAGCTCCCATGGTGGATGAGCTCGATTCTGAAAATGAAATTGAACCGATACTTAAGACAAAGATAAATTACTGGTTCAGGCATGTCTGGGAATACTGGTGGCCTCTCTATCCCGGTGTTCTCCTGGCAATTGCCCTGACGGGACTTCCTTTCTGGGAATTTATTCTTCTTCAGCTGCCTCTCAGTATGTTTGCAATCGGGGGAGGAGTCTTTTTTCTGCTTCGCAAAGTACCAGGTGATGCCGGGGCGTCGCAGAAAGATTTGCCCCCGGGGAGAGGAAAAAAATTTCTTGGATTAATTCTTCCTGTTATTGTTGTCATTATCAGCTTTCTGGTTATTTCGCTTTTTCTTCCTTCTATGGCCTTAATTTCAAAGTATCTCCCCATGATAATGGGTATATTTCTCGCCATAGTGGTTCTGCAGATTCAGCGCCGCCTTTCTCCGGGGGATCTGGCAGCTTTGCTTTTTTCAAAGTCGGCCTTTAAGCTGGTGCTCATTGTTGCGGTTATTCGAATTTATGGTGCTTTTATCGAGGCCCCCCTTCCCGGAGGGACACTGCTGATGGGAGCGGTACGGGATGAACTCGCCATGGCACAGATACCGGTATTCATTATTATAATGATACTTCCCTTTATCAGCGGTCTGGCAACGGGACTGGCTATCGGATTTGTCGGGGCGAGTTTTCCTATTGTGGTGAATCTTCTTGGAAAAAATCCCCAGTTGGGTGATTTGCTTTCCTATACTGTTGTGGCCTTCGCCTCAGGATATATCGGTATGATGCTTTCCCCGGTTCATGTCTGCCACATGGTGACCAATGAATTTTTTAAAACGGACCTGGGTACAAGCATGATACGACTGGTAAAACCATCGGCGGTAGTGATTGCGGGAAGCCTTCTTGTTGCCCTGGTGGTGCGAACTGTTTTTCCAACAGGCTGAGGGTGCCTGTTAAATTAAAGTTCTACTTCAGCTCCTTTACCAGGAGCCATGAGCGGTTCTCAAAGCGAAAGGTTTTAAAATATATTTTTTTCCCGCTTTTCACTGTTTTTGTCTCTCCCTGACTGATCTTTTCACCAGGAACGATTCCCAGTTCTGTATAGTAGGGACAGGGCTGCATCATGCGTGTCCTGTCATGGGAGAGATGGTAGAGGCCATCAGATCCGATAACTTCCGTTCCCTTCTCAAGATATTTCAGCATCGTTGTCACGTCAACCTGGAGAATCAATACCCCTGGGAAACTCTCTCCTCCTGCAACCTTCCGGGAGATAAAAATACGGTATGTCTCATCTGAGGGATTCAGCATCGAAATATTTGAGATATATACTGGAAGGTTCCGCCTGTCGTAGGCAGCCTTCAGGGGAGTTGACTTGAGGTGGCTTCGGACATTCTTGCTGAAAATTTTGTTGTTTTCCCGGGTATAGATAATGGTGCCTTTTTTATTGACGAGAATATAATCTGAATACACCCCATTGGTAACCGCTTTTATCATGCGTGAAATATTTTCCCGCTCAAGAAGGTAATAGCGTTTTCCCCCGGCATTCATAAACTGAAGGTGTGAGAGGTTTTTTACTATATCCCTGGTGATGATGACATTACCGGCGCGCTGCAGATCATCTCTGCAGATTTCAAAAAAGCGGGTCAGGGGATCAGAGGAAGTTTTTTCTGGCTCTTTAATTATGTTTTTTTTACATCCCGTAAAGCTTATTGCTATAATGAGTAAAAACAGTCTGATTTTCATTGAATGCTCCGGTTTTTAATGGTCACCTTTACTATCGAGTGAATGGACCTCTCTCTTTAGAAGAGAAAGGGCATCTTTTTATTTCTTTTTTAGGCAGAAAATCTATTGCCCTTACAGGGCCCTGCAGCAGTATAAACTTTTTAAGCCCAATTGGGCTGTATTCTTTGGTGTTGTTTTTTTTAAGCTGGAAACACTGAGAATTTCCTGCTACAATAACGACGATTGCAGGGTGCGAGGAAGTTATTCTTGACAACTTTTTAGTGAGCATGTATGAAATAGATAATTTGGAAAAACCGATAGATGAACAAACGCTTAAACATATCAGAAGAAGCTGACTTAAAGAAAAGGCTGCGAAATAAGCAGGCTGAGATACGGGAACTCAAAAAAGAGCTGGAGAAGCTCAGGGGTGACGTGGGTTCTCTTGATGAACAGGTGGTGGTTGTCAGCGAGGCCCTTCAGCAGTCAGTTGAGCTTTCAGTCGACTTTCTTTACGATTTAGAATATTTTAAGTATAAGTCGAGCTTTATAGATATCGATATCAAACTGCAGCCTGGAAGCGCCAATACCCTGAAAAGCTATGGAAAAAATATAAAGAAATTTTTTCTTGAAGAGCTGCGCTGCACCTATCTTTTTATCAGCTGCAGCGGCATCAATAAGTCTAAAAAGGATATACTTAAGATTGATACCCGGCGAAAGCTGGTTGATTCTACTGAATTTCTTATGGACCGAAGCACGGTATACTATATTGACCTTCAGGATCTTGACCTTCCTGAACGTATTCTCGGCAGGATAATTCTCGGGCGCCATCCTTACAAAGATCAGAAAAAAGAAGAGCGTTTCGACGAAAAAATTAAAGAAGAAATTTTTATAACCAAGCGGCTTCTGGAAAATTCAATTTCCGCTATCCAGAATAAAGAACTGGCGGTTCTTGATGCTCTCACGGGCCTCAACACCCGAAAACTGATGGAAGAACGGCTGGCGGAAGAATTCAAGAGTCTTGATTTCTTTACCCGACTTTCCCCCTACGAGACTGGTCTTCTTCAGCTTGTGCTTAAGGCCGACGGTCAGCCGAGAAAGATTATCCGGAATCTTTTTTATAATGAGCATGATACCAATGATGAGTCTCTTTTTAATGAAACCGTCGGCCGTCTTCTCGCCGACGGGCTTATCTCCCGGCGCCAGGAGCGGTTTCTCGGAGAGATAGATGACTTTTTTTATTTTGAAAGTTCAAAGATGAAATACAATCTTTTTATAGCAATGTTCGATCTGGACCACTTTAAGGATGTGAACGACAACTGGGGGGGGCATGATGTGGGGGACCGTATCCTGAAAATGTTTGCAGGGATATTGAAAAAAAATATCCGTACTATGGATATGCCGGTTCGCTACGGGGGCGAAGAATTTATTGTTCTCTTTCCCCGGGTAGCCTCGTCACGGAGAATAATTGAAACCCTTGAACGGATTCGTCTGGAATGTGAGCGGGTTCTTATTGTTGAAAAAGATGGAAACTCGCGGAATGTCACCACTTCCATCGGTGTGACACAGATAAGCAAGTATGATCACAGTATCGAGCAGATAGTTAAGCGCGCCGATGAGGCCCTCTATCGGGCAAAGCGCCAGCGAAACCGCATTATATTTTATGAACAGGGTTCTGATGGTTACATCCGCGTTCTGTAAACCGGGAACACGACTGCCTCTGACTTCCTTTCCCTCTTTTTAAAGCTTTTCCAGTGGAGTATATTTTTCGAGAAAGGTCTTTTTGCCTGAGTTGAAAATAATGGTCAGCTTCAGATTGTCTCCGCTGCCCTCAATTTTGGTGATAAGGCCGGCGCCGTAACGGGGATGAAGCACACGTTCCCGGAGTTTAAATTCAGATGTATTATTGGGGGAAGTCTCCCCGCTCACTTCCGGGCGTTCTTTTCTGAGACCCGATGAGGCAGATGAGGGCTCGACAGGTTTTTTCTTGAATGAACTTGATGATGAAGACGAGGTGCCTCTTCCCGTTGACCGGTAGGAGCTGCTGCCCCCGGAGTAGCCGCCGGATACCCCTCTGGGACCGGAAGAGTTAAAACTTTTAGTTTCTCTCAACTGGGGAGGGATTTCTTCAATGAACCGCGAAGGCTGCCGATACTCGACGCCATAGTATGAACGGCGCAGTTCGGCATTGGTAATAAAAATACGGTCCATGGCCCGGGTAATGCCGACGTAGCAGAGTCGCCGTTCCTCTTCGATGCCTTCTTCTGAGTCTTGGGAAAATTTATGGGGGAAGACATCTTCCTCCATGCCGGTGAGGAAGACCACGGGAAACTCAAGGCCCTTGGCGTTATGAACGGTCATCAGGGTGACTGCGTTGTTTCGGTCTTCGACGTCGAGGGCGTCATCGGAAGTATCTTCAGATGTAAGAAGAGAAATATCCTGGAGAAATTCATCCAGCGTCGTGTCGGGACTGGCTACCTCGTGGTCATAGACGGAGTTAACCAGTTCATCGATATTTTCGAGGCGTGTGCCCGATTCGATAGTGTTTTCTTCTTCAAGGGTTTTCCTGTAGCCCGAGAGATTTATGACATCGTTGACCAGGTCAGAGAGTTTCATCTTTTCAGGTACCGAGGCGTTGAGATTCATGGCGGTTCGGATAATCTTTTTGAAATCCCCGAGGCCCTTCGGCACTCTCCCGGCCATCAATTCTTCATCGATTACCCGCCAGAGGGTAAGGTCATTGCGTACAGCAATATCATTTATCTTCTCAATGGTCGCGGCACCGATACCACGGGCAGGAGTATTGATAATCCTGAGAAGGGATACGGAATCCCGTGGATTAACGATAAGCCTGAGATAGGCAATGATATCCTTGATTTCCTTTCGGTCATAGAACTTGAGGCCCCCGATGACCCGGTAAGGGATTTTTTCTTTTCTCAGATGCTCTTCAAAGACACGGGACTGGGCGTTGGTCCGGTAGAAGATTGAAAAATCTTTATTCTTCAGGTTTTCCCTGATTTTCAGCGAGGTGAGGGTGTTGACCACGTATTCAGCTTCGCCGTACTCATTGTTGGTGACGCAGTAGGTGATCGGTTCGCCGTCGCCACGCACCGCCTTTACTTCCTTTTCTTTACGGTCAAGGTTGTTCTTTATTACCGCTGATGCTGACTGGAGTATCGGTTCGGTTGACCGGTAGTTTTCTTCAAGGGTGATGACTTTTGCCTCAGTGTAATCTTTTTCAAAGTCGAGGATGTTGCGGATATCAGCTCCCCGCCAGGAATAAATAGACTGGTCATCGTCACCGACAACACAGATGTTTCTCCGTTCTTTAGCAAGGTATTTTGCAATCAGATACTGGGCGTGGTTGGTGTCCTGGTACTCATCGATCATGTAGTAGCGCCACTGGTTCTGCAGGGACTGCAAAACATCAGGGGCATTTCGAAAAAGCTCAACGGTTTTAATCAACAGGTCATTGAAGTCGAGGGCATTCTGGCTTTTTAACTTTTCATGGTACTTTGTGTAGATCTCGGGGAAATTATAGGCAAAGGTGTCGGGGAGCAGACTGCTGATGTCAGCCCCTTCGATCAGGGCTTCTTTATCCTTTACTTCTGAAATCTTTGAGACTATAGCCTGGGGGCGAATTTTTTTCGGGTCGAGCTTCATCTCCTTGAGAATGCTTTTTACCACCGACGCCTGGTCTGCCCCATCGTAGATTGAAAAGCCGTTGGGAATTCCGATGGCTTCGCCGTACCGTCGGAGGATATAGACCGCCGCGGAGTGAAAGGTCTTGATGAAAACAGAGCTGCCGTCAGAGCCGATCAGCTCGACTATTCTTTTCCGCATTTCTTCGGCCGCCTTATTGGTAAAGGTAACGGCAAATATTCTATAGGGAGCCACGCCCTGTTCGCGGATAAGATAGGCGATGCGGTGGGTGATTACCCTTGTTTTTCCTGAACCGGCACCGGCCAGAATGAGGAGCGGGCCGTCGGTATGGCGGACCGCGGCTTCCTGGTTTTCGTTAAGTTTGCTGAAAAGGTCCATTGTTCTTTAAAGTTCCTGTTATATAGAGTAAACGAACTGCATGCTCAAAAAGTTAAAACTTTTTCGGCGAGAGTTACTTTAAGAGAGGGTGTGCGGGCCCCTGCAGGGGCCCGCACACCCTCTCTTAAAAGATAAGGTTATTTTTTTCAGAGCCCCGGGAAAGACAAGTGTTTTATCTCAGTATTTATTACTTAACATTATTTTTAGTGTAATATCTTCTCAAGAGGGTGTGTGGGGCCCCCGCAGGGGGCCCCACACACCCTCTTGAGAAGTAATCCATGCCGGAAAAGTATAAGGAATAATTACTGTTTTTTTATTCTTTCTGCAGACCGGCTTTTCTGTAAAAATCCGGCAGGCGTCAGGAAACTTGCGTGTCTGTCTTAACTTCCTTTCTCTGAGTCATCTTTTTGGTCATTTCCCATTTCACTGTAATCGATGTCGGGATAGAGTGTTTCGGCACAGTCGGGGCAGAGGCTGTGGCTGAAGTCTGCGTCAGAATGAAGAGAGATGTATGATTCAATCTGCTGCCAGTATCCCGAATCATCACGGATTTTTTTACATGACGCGCATATCGGGAGAAGCCCCCGGATGGTTTTTACCTCGTAAAGGGCCCTGCGGAGCCGCCGTCCTGTCCGCACCTGGATGATGGTGAATATGATAAAGGCAGTCAAAAGCATTCCGATGGGGATGGCCCAGGGGATTATTTTTTTCCATTGGATTTTTCGCGGCGGTGAATAGATGAATGATTGAAGGGAGAAGTTCTGCTTTAAGGTTCCCAGGGCTGTCAGGTCATTCAGTATGCTTTTCAGACGGCGTTGGTTCATGTGACCGATTTCTACAATATCTGAAAGCATCAGTTCTCTGATGATATTTTCCTCGTACCGGAGTTCAGATTTAGATTTTTTGGCCTTATATTTTTCCTTTATTACTTCGATTGCCTCTTCGGGATGCTGGAGGGCATAGCGCCATCCCATCAGGGATGCCTGCCGGAAGTTTTCAACCATGGAGGGATTTTTTTTAATAACCGACTCGGAAGTAAAAAGAATATCCCCATAGAAGTCTATTCCGTAATCCTTCGGGGCAATCACTGATACGGGGATACCCCGTGTTTCAAGCTGATAGGGCTCATTACTCAGGTAGGCATTAAATACATCGGCCCTGCCCCGCATCAGATCAAGGACATCGGTTGATGAAGGAAGGAGGGTTACCTTGTCTATCATCTTTGTTTTTTCCAGGAGCACCACCAGCTCAAAATCCTGGTTTCCCTGGGCGATCATGATACGTTTTCCCTGTAAGTCTTTGATTGTTTTAATGCCTGATTTTTTCGGGGCAATAAAAACCAGGGGTGAATGCTGGAAAATGGCTGCGAGGGCCACTACCGGTTTTCCGCTGTTTCTTTCAAGAAGCAGTCCGGTACTGCCGATGCCGAAGGTTGCTCGTCCCGTCATTACCTCAGTGACGGGATGAATCTCCCGGCTCAGAGCCTTTATCTTTACTGAGAGTCCCCTGTCGGCATAGTAGTCCTTTTCAAGGGCCATGTAATACCCGGCGAATTGAAACTGGTGGTGCCACCTGAGTTGAAGTATTGCATCTCTTGCGTGAAGTACGGGAGTGAGCAGGGATCCCGGAAAATAACAGAGGGCCAGGAAAAAGGGAAAAAGAAATAATTTTTTCTGTAAACTGCTATTCAATTTGAGTACCTGTCTTTTTTTGCCTTGAATAAAAGCTTTTTTCGGCGGGAGTGCCACCGCCTTATAATATGACATATTTTGACTGTATCTGTCAATGCTGCAGCTGTAATTAATTGAGGGGTCACCCTGTAAATTAATTACAGATTTATAAGAATTCCTGCAAAGAGCTTGACTTCCTTTTTTGCCGGGAAAAAGTGGAAGGCACTATGATTGTCAGCTATAAGTAAGAGGGTAATATGTTTAAAAGTAAAATTTTTCTTATGCTTTTCTTCCTTCTTGCAGGGACCTCTATTGTCTTTGGAAATAGTGATGGAACTGCTGAAAAAACAGATGGAATAAAAATTTCAGGTGCACTTTTTGCCGAGTATGCCCAGGCCCTCAATGGGAGTAAGGATGGACATTTTGCCTTAAACAGGGTACGTCTTACGGTGAGAAAAAATCTTCCCGGTATTTTCAGTTTTCGGGTTACCCTCGACGCTCTTGGGCTGGAAGATCCTGAAAAGGAAGGATACGAGGCTCTGGTTAAGTACGCCTACCTGCAGGCTGCCCCGAAGCTTGGTCCTGTTGCAGTTACTTTTCAAGGGGGAATGATCGGCACTCCCTCAACCAGCCTTGTCAATTCACTGACGGGTATCCGATGGATTGGAAATACCTATATCGGTGTATCTAAGAATATTCTTGCGGATGCAGCGGGAGCCGCTTTATCCATTGATACTACTGCGGATCTGGGAATTTCCCTCAAGGCGAATATTTCTGATGTAGTGATTCTGACAGGGGCTCTTACCAATGGTGAGGGGTATAAAAATGTCGATACTGATACTCTGTATAAAGGGAAAGCCTATTATTCCACCCTGGTTTTTAATCCCCTTAAAAGTATTTACATTAATGGATTTTTCCGCTATTTTCAGAAAGATGCTGTTACTGACCTGATGTATTATGGGGGCGGTGTCGCGTGGAAAGGGACGATTTTTTCTACCGGGGCTCATGTTATCGGTGTGACAAATGATACTGGCTCATCGGCCAGTGGATTTCTTATTGAAGGTTGGATTAATTTGAATTTTAATACTATTATCGGCTTACCTGTTCTTGTCATAGGGCGTGCCGGTATTGCTCACAGCCTTGACGATACAGATAATGGTCAGTATGGCGGGGGCCTCGGATACAAATTTAACAAAAATGTTCAGACTGCTGTTTATTATGAATATACACGGGATTTTGAACAAAATAACGAACATCTTCTTTCCTGGAAAGGGGAAGTGAAAATATAAAAGATAGATGTGTGAGGAAGTTTTGGCTTTCAGTGTGTCAAAACTTTTCTCGTTTATTCTTTCCTGTTACCGGAAAAAATAAAAGAAGGAGTAGTGCCATGTTTTTTCAAAAAAATCGGATAGTATTAATTTTAATGATCACTCTGCTGGTCGTTACAGTTCTGGTATCATGCAAAAAAGATCAGGTTCTAAAGCTGGCAACCACTACCAGCACAGATAATACGGGGCTTCTCGATTACCTGAAGCCGGCTTTTGAAAAAGACACGGGAATAACCCTCGAGTGGATTGCCGTTGGCACCGGACGGGCCCTTGCCCTGGGGAAAAACTGTGATGTAGATGTTCTCCTGGTTCATGCACCGGGTGCGGAAAAAAAGTATATTTCCGATGGTCACGGTGTTAACCGACGGCAGGTGATGTATAATGATTTTGTTATTATTGGTCCAGAAGCTGACCGGGCGGGCATCAGGGGGAAATCAGCTGCCCATGCTCTAAAATTAATAAAAGAAAATAAAAAATTCTTCGCCAGCCGCGGCGATAATTCAGGCACTAATAAAAAGGAAATTAACCTCTGGAAGGAGGCGGGGCTCCCTCTACCTGACCGGGAATCCTGGTACATTCAGACCGGACAGGGTATGATCAATACTATCACTATTGCCTCGGAGCGGGATGCCTATACGCTGACAGACCGGGGTACTTATATCAAATACGCCTCGAACCAGAAGGGAAAAGTTTCCATGGTAGTGCTTGTTGAAGGGGATGCCTCCCTGGTAAACCAGTACAGCGTGATGGCTGTCAATCCTGAAAAATGCAGAGACGTGAATTTTGAGTTAGCAGGAAAACTGAGTGACTGGCTCGTTTCAAAAAAGGCACAGAAGCTGATAGGAGATTTTCGTCTTCTAAATAAAGAGCTTTTTAAGCCCAACGGGAAACAGTAATCAAGGTATACCATGGATTATCTTTTCGAAGGTGTAACCGGGGCCCTTGGGCTTCTTTTTTCAGGGAATGAGGAAACTTTTTCTGCCATTCTCACCACCCTGAAGGCAAGTTCTCTTTCTATGTGCGGGGCTCTTATTCTGGGGCTGCCGGGAGGTTTTTTTCTCGGCTACTATAACTTCCCCCTGAAAAAACAGCTTCGCTCCGTGGTGGATACACTCCTCGCCCTTCCGACCGTTGTGGTGGGCCTTCTGGTCTATGCTTTTATTTCGAAGCAGGGCCCCCTCGGTGAGATGGGACTTCTCTTTACGGTTCCCGGTATCGCCATTGCCCAGATGATACTGATTCTACCCATTGTTGTCTCTCTTTCTGCAACAGCAATTGAGTCACTTGACCGGCGTCTTCGCCCCACACTGCTGGCTCTCGGTGCCCGAAGGGGGCAGATTCTCGTAACAAGTCTCAGCGAAGCCCGCTTCGCCGTTATGACCGCGGCAGTTACCGCCTATGGCCGGGCTATTTCAGAGGTGGGTATTTCGATGATGATCGGGGGAAATATCAAGTGGAGTACCCGGACGGTTACCACGGCAATTGCCCTGGAGACCGGTAAGGGACAGTTTGCCATGGGTATTGCCCTGGGACTGGTTCTTCTTGTCATATCATTTACAATTAATGGCCTGCTGGTTTTGCTGAGGGGGAAAGATGGCCGGTATACCTGAAAAGCAGGCATGCTACATGCTTCGTGATATAAAAAAATCATGGTCGTCGGGATTTGAAATATCTGTTCCCTCCCTTGACATTTTCGAGGGGGAGTCTATCGGATTTGCAGGCCCCAATGGGAGCGGCAAAAGTTCTCTCTTGAATATTTTTGCCTTTTTAACTTCCCCCCTCGAAGGAACTCTTCATTATTTTGGGAAACCGGTTGCACCCGGTTTTGAATTTCAGAGGGAAGTTACTATTCTAATGCAGGAACCCTATCTGCTGAAGAAAAGCGTATTTGAAAATATTGCCTATGGCCTGAGAAAAAGAAGGGATGTTTCCAGGCTGGAAGAAAGGGTTCATCATGCCATGAGGCTGGTTGCCCTTGATCCGGGGGTATTCGCCGGGAGAAAGCATTACCAGCTTTCAGGCGGTGAGGCGCGGCGGGTTGCCCTTGCGGCCCGTCTGGTCCTGAGGCCACGGGTTTTGATTCTCGATGAACCGGTATCGGGAATTGATTCTGAAAGCATTTTGCATATTGGTGAGGCAATTCTCAGCATGAAAAAGGAATATCCCTTGACCCTTCTGGCTACCAGTCATGATATGGTATGGCTGGACGGTGTTACCGATGAGATTATGCGGGTCCACGGGGGGCGTATCATAGCCTCAGGGGTTGAGAATATTCTTCACGGGCCCTGGGCGAGGGATCATGGCGACCTCTATTCAATGATTCTTCCCGGGGGGACTAAAATATATGCGGGGGAACCCCCTGATGAAACCTCGGCAGGGATTATTGATCCCGGGGATATTATGATTTCACCCCGGGCACCTGGGAGTATTTCCGCCCAGAACCGTCTTTCGGGAAAGATTGCTGCCATGACAGAAGAAAAAAGAGGGAAAGGCGTGAGGATAACAGCCGTTATTGATATGATTGAGCTGAACAGCACGATTACCCATGAAGCCCAGCTTGAGTTAAAGCTCTATCCGGGCAAAAATGTTTTTTTTCTTTTTAAGGCCTCATCGGTGCGCTGGAGTTGAATTCTATGAATGATAAAAAACACTTGCAATATAATCATCTATATAGATCATTGACAGTGAGAGTGGGCGACCACTCTCTTTTTTGTACTTACTAAGAGCCTGTTAAAAAGAAGAGTCTGAAAAGAATAAATGGTAAAAGATGAAATAATCGAGCTGATTGAACAATCAGCAGGGGATCTCGGCTTCAGTGTGTATGAATACGGTCTTACTGTCAGGGGAGAAAATTCTCACATTACGGTAAAACTGGATTCGCTTGAGGGGATTACCCTTGAGGATTGTGAGGATTACAGCCGGGAGCTCTCAAGCCGTCTTGATTTAGCGGAACTGGTGCCGAATTATACTCTTGAAATTTCGTCACCCGGGCTTGATCGAAAGCTGCAGGGTAAAGATGACTTTATCCGTTTTCTTAAGGCACCGGTAAAGGTTGTTATCGAGCTCGAAGATAAACGTGATACTATTAAGGGATCTCTTCTTGAAGTGACCGAAAAGGGATTGAGAATTGATGGCGAACGGGGAGAGATAGAAATCTCCTTTGATCAGATCGTACAGGCTAATCTTGATTATTAAGTGGATGAGAGAAGATGAGCAATAATTTTTTTGAAGCATTGCATCAAATTGCAAATGACAAGGGAATTCCCCGGGAAGAAATTGAAAATATCGTGGAATCCGCCATGCTTTCTGCTTTTAAAAAGCAGTACGGCACTATTGAGAATGCCGAGGTGGTCTTTGACCGTGACAAGAATACCGTAATGGTAGTTTCCAGGAAAATGGTGGTCAACCGGCCTACCAATCCTGCAGAGGAAATTGCCTATGATGAGGCGGTAAAGATCAAAAAGGATGTTGAACTGGGGGAAGATATCCAGGTAGAAGAAAATCCCCTTCTTTCCTTTGGACGGATTGCCGCTCAAACAGCAAAACAGGTTATTATTCAAAAGATCAAAGAAGCTGAAAAGAATATAATTTACGATGAATTCAAGGAAAAGGAAGGAGAACTGATTAACGGTTACCTTCAGCGGCGAAGCCGTGACGCCCTCTATGTTGAGCTTGGGCGTACCGAAGGAGTCCTTCCTGCGCGAGAGCAGTCTCCCCTTGAACATTACAAGACTGGCGACCGGATTAAGGCATTGATCCTTAAGGTGCAGAAAGTTGCCAAGGGGCCCAGCATTATTCTGTCACGGGCCCATCCTATTTTTATTGAAAAGCTTTTTGAAATGGAAATTCCGGAGATCTACGACAATGTTGTAGAAATCGTCAAGGTGGTCAGGGAGCCCGGCCTGAGAACAAAGGTTGCCGTAAGCAGTGACCGTGATGATGTTGACTCTGTCGGAGCCTGTGTCGGTATGCGGGGAATCCGGATACAGTCAATTGTACGGGAACTTGAAGGTGAAAAGATAGATGTTGTTGAGTGGTATGATGACCGGAAGGTTATGGCGGCAAATGCCCTTATTCCCGCAAAGGCAAAAGAAATTGTTGAAACCGGCAGCGGCGGCGTTATTGCGGTTGTTGAAAATGACCATTACTCTTTTGCTGTTGGAAAAAGCGGTCACAATGTTAAACTCGCTTCAAGACTCTGTGGGTTTGAAATTGATATTAAAACCGAAGATCAGTACAGGGAATTTCTTAATTCCAGTGAGTCGCGGTCGATGGTTGAACAGCTCTTTTCAAGTACTGCCGACGATGAGACGCCTCTTGATGAGCTTTCTGAAATTGATGGACGCACAAAATCGCTTCTCGAAGCGGGCGGTGTATTCTCAGTTGAAGATCTTGTCGAGAAGTCTTATGATGAGTTGATCGAAATTGACGGTATCGGGGAAAAGACAGCCCAGAAAATACTCGACATTATTGCCGAGGCTGTTGATTTCGAAGAAGACGATGACGATGACGATTATGATGAAGACGATGAAGATATAGAAGATTCTGATTCAGAGACTGTTGACGAAGATTCAGGGGAAGAGGAAGAAAGCACAGAACCTGAAGATGCTGAAGAAGTTAAAGAAACGAAAGAAGAAAGTACAGAAGAAGCCGAAACGGCTGAAAAAGAAGAATAAAGGTTCAAGAGACGTTCTGTTTCTGATGTAATTATAAGTAATTTTTTATTTCAGTGTTACGGAATCGGTATACAAGAAGGAAAAACTGATCTGTCTGTTCTCAGGGAAAGTTTTCCTTTATCTAAATGTAAAAAGGTATTTGGTGTTTCATGAAGGCTATTGATATTGCAACGCGTAACCATATTTCTGTTGATGACGTTCTTGAGGTATGTAAAGATCTGGGAATCTCCTGTAATGATGGGGAATTCGATGTCTCTGATCAGGATGTCTTTCTTATTGAAAAAAAGATTGAAGTGATCAAGACCAAGAAAGCCCAGAATATCGACAAAATGCGTAAAGGTAAGAAGATTAAGCTGAAGCGCAAGGTTCATGCTTCTCAGGATGTGAAACAGGCAAGTGGTGACACTGTTCAGCCGGGAAGCAGACCAAAGGCTGCACGTAAACCGGGCAAACTGACCCCTGCCGAAGCGGCTAAAGAAGCGGCAGAGCGGACAACCGTAGAAGAAGCTAAAAAAAGAGAAGCCGCTATCGCCCGCAGAGCTGAAGCTGAAAAGAAAAAACAGCAGGAAGACAAGAAGGCGAAGGAACGTCCCAAGCAGAAAGCGCCTGAAAAGAAGACTGCTCCCGCCAAGGGAAGACCTGACAGGCCGGCAACGAAAAAGCCTGCTGAGACCGCAGCCGGAGCCGCCCCCGCGACAGACGACAAGGGACGCAAAAAGGATAAAGATAAAGATAAGGATAAGGGCAGGGACAGCAGAAAGAAGTATCAGAAAAAAGATAAATATCAAGAAAAGCGTATTGATCCTAGAAGAAAACAGGCACCGCCTGTTAAAAAAGAAGCTGTCACTCCCGATGAAATCAGTATAACTGAGAATGTAACCGTTGGTGAACTGGCGAAAAAGCTGAATGTCAAGGCCAGTGAAGTTATTGCAAAGCTGATGAAAATGGGCGAGATGGTTACGATAAATCAGTCAATCGATGCTGATACGGCAACTCTTCTTGCTGAGGAATATAGTACAAAAGTCAATGTTGTTTCTCTCTATGATGATACGATTATCAAACAGGACCAGGAAGACCGGCCCGAGGACCATGCTGAACGCTATCCTGTTGTTACTGTAATGGGTCATGTTGACCATGGTAAAACCAAGCTTCTTGATGCTATTCGTGAGGCCAATGTTGTTGACTCAGAGCATGGCGGTATTACCCAGCATATCGGCGCCTACCAGGTTCAGGTTCAGGATAAGAAAATTACTTTCCTTGATACTCCCGGACACGCGGCCTTTACCACAATGCGTGCACGGGGTGCCCAGGTTACCGACATTGTCATCCTTGTTGTGGCTGCAAATGACGGGGTTATGCCTCAGACTATTGAAGCGATAGACCATGCAAAGGCAGCTGGTGTACCGATTATTGTAGCAATAAACAAGATCGACCTTGAAGATGCTAATCTGCAGAAAGTCAGAACAGAACTTTCAAGCTATGAGCTGATACCTGAAGAATGGGGCGGAACAACTCTTTTCGCGGAAATCAGTGCCAAGCAGAAAATAAATATTGATGGGCTTCTTGACCTTGTTTTGATTCAGTCAGAAATGCTTGAACTCAATGCGAACTCAAAGATTTTTGCCCAGGGTGTTGTTATTGAAGCGCGTCTTGATTCAGGTCGCGGTCCCGTTGCCACACTGCTGGTTCAGCAGGGTGTATTGAAAGTGGGAGATCCCTTCGTTGTCGGACATTTTGGCGGACGGGTACGGGCGATGTTTAATGACCTCGGTGAACCAATTGAAGAAGCGGGCCCCTCAACACCGGTTGAACTTCTTGGTCTTGACGGCGTGCCGGGTGCGGGAGATCCTTTTGAGCAGGTCGCCTCTGAGCGTATCGCTAAACAGATTTCTCAGAAGCGCCTTGAGTACCGGAGAATTGAATCAGCCAAGAAGGTACGGAAGGTTACCCTTGAATCCCTCAACGATATGATTCGTGAAGGCGAGGTTCAGGAACTTTGTATTATTGTAAAGGCTGACGTGGATGGATCAGCCCAGGCCCTTGCAGAATCTCTCGAAAAACTTTCCAATGATGAAATTAGAGTAAATGTAATCCATACAGCTACAGGCGGCATCAACGAATCAGATGTTATGCTTGCTTCAGCATCGAACGCTATTATTATTGGATACCATGTACGGCCCACCGGCAGGGTTTCTGAGGTTGCTGAAAGAGAAAATGTATCCATTAAGTTTTACAATATTATCTTTGAAGCAACGGATGATATCAAGGCCGCAATGGAAGGGATGCTTTCTCCCGATATCAAAGAAGAGATTCTTGGATCAGGAGAAATTCGACAGATTTTCAAGGTATCCAAAGTCGGTACCATCGCGGGATCCTTTCTCAATACGGGCCGCATAAGAAGAAATTCAAAAATCCGCTTAGTCCGAGAAGGTATTGTTATCTTTGACGGAGCTCTGGCTTCCCTGAAGCGCTTTAAAGATGATACCTCCGAAGTTGAGGCGGGACAGGAATTCGGTTTCAGCCTGGTAAATTATAATGACGTAAAGGAAGGCGATTCTTTTGAGGCCTATGAGCTTGTCGAGATCGCCAAGACTCTCGATTAGCGGGCAGCCTTTTCAAACCGGATAGCATTATGGCATATAGAAAAGATAAACTTGAAGAGCTTATCCGACGGATTGTTTCGGAGATTATTATTTCCGAGCTTAAGGATCCGAGGGTAGGTTTTATTACTGTGACAAAGGTAGAATTGAACCGTGATTTTTCTGAGGTTGAAGTCGGTGTTTCTGTTCTCGGCACGCCGAAGGAGATGCGGAAATCTATTGAAGGACTTCGTTCTGCAACAGGCTACATACAGCACCGCCTCGGAAAGGAAGTTCACCTGCGCCATGTCCCCCATGTTACATTTTCTCTTGACGGTTCAGTGGCAGAGGGAGTCCGCATGGTGGAATTGATAAACAGTCTTGAAACATCAAAAGATAACTCCGATGATGAAGATTCTGAAGAATAACTCTTCGATCTTCTTTGTGCAGATATAATAGAGAAAACAAAGATTTTGAAGACTGAAAAATTTGGAAATGATATTCTTTTAGTTGATAAACCAGAAGGACTCACTTCATTCGAGGTGGTTAAAAGGGTGAAAAGGATTGCCGGAACCCGTAAGGTCGGGCATTCTGGCACCCTGGACCGTTTTGCTTCAGGTCTTCTGGTTATTTGTACGGGGAAAATGACCCGGCTGACACAGTACTTTCTGGAAAGTGATAAACGCTATCGGGCGGTCATTCAGCTTGGTACATCAACAGAGACCGATGATTTTGAAGGGGAAGTAATTCGAAGGGGATCCTTTGAAGCATTAACCCCTGATGAGGTTGCTCGCGGGTTGTCCGGTTTTCTCGGAGCAATAGAACAACTTCCCCCCCAATACTCTGCCCTGAAGGTGCAGGGAAAACGGGCCTCTGATCGTGTCAGAAACGGGGAAGAGGTGATTTTAAAGACCCGGCAGGTTTCGATTCATGAAATCGAGTTTATCGGGTATGATTCAGAAAAGGGGCAGGTTGAATGTGAAATCGCCTGTTCCAAAGGGACCTACATTCGGTCTATTGCCCGTGATTTGGGTGAAATTCTCGGATGCGGCGCCTATCTGGCGGCTTTGCGGCGTCTTGAATCAGGACGCTTTTCAGTTGACCGGGCCGCCACACTTGAAGAGCTCGAAGGTTTTGATGTCGGGGATTCTGAAGGTGCAGATTTCAGGATGTCTCCCCTGGAGGCCCTGGGGGATTTCAGCATGCTGACGGTATCAGAAGATGCAGCACGGCGTGTCTCAACGGGAGCTTTTTTCCAGCGCGAAGAGGTGATTTGCCTTGAAAAAAAGGAGAAAAATTCCTATGTTATTGTTGATGAAAAGAAAAATTTAATTGCAATAGCGGATATAGATATTGATAAATGGCACATAAATTATCGGAACGTGTTGAGTTCCGGTAATAAAGAGCACATATAAACTTTTAAGTAGAAAATCCTTCGCCATAGGAATAGATGAACAGACGTAAATATCAGTAGTGTAACAGGAGGAATAAATACCTGATATGGATGCAAAAATTGAGATTATAGAAAAGCACAAGCTTCACGACAAGGATACGGGATCACCAGAAGTTCAGATTGCAATTCTTACAGAAAGAATTAATCATCTGACTGAACACTTTAAGATTCACAAAAAAGATCATCATTCACGACGCGGCCTTCTTAAAATGGTCGGACAGCGTCGGAATCTTCTTGGTTACCTGAAAAAGAAAGATCTTGAACGTTACAGAAGCTTGATTAAGACCCTCGGTCTCCGTCGCTAAGACGGACCGGGGATTTAAAGGGCCTTCCACAGGTGCCTCTCCAGATTAATCAGGAACGGGCGACCGGTTGTCAGGATATAGGAGCCAGAAATCCGCATAAATATGCTTTGTGCTGATTTCTGACTTCTGAATTCTGACAGCAACGGCAATTTTGCTGGTCCTGTGGAAGCGTCTCTAAAATAAAAGAGAGGTTTAACCATGAGTATTGACAAAAGTATTCAAGTGGGAAAGGGCGAGCTGTCCTTTAGTGCCGGTTATCTGGCCAAGCAGGCTGACGGCGCGGTTACCGTTTCCTACGGAGAAACTGTTGTTTTTGCAACAGCTGTTGCTGCACGAAGCGTACGGGAAGGACAGGACTTCTTTCCCCTTACGGTAGATTACCGGGAAAAATTTTACGCAGCGGGAAAAATCCCCGGCGGCTTTATTAAAAGAGAATCACGTCCCAGTGACCGTGAGACCCTCACCTGCCGCCTTACTGACCGACCCCTTCGTCCCCTTTTTCCAAAAGATTTCATCAATGAAGTACAGATTATTATTTATGTACTTTCCCATGACAAGACAAATCAGCCTGATGTTCTGGCAATAAACGCGGCATCTGCCGCTCTATCGATTTCCGGCATGCCTTTTAAAGGCCCTGTTGGCGCTGTTCGAGCAGGACGCGTTAACGGCGAATGGGTTGTTAATCCGACCTTTGCGGAAGCAGAAAGATCTGATATCGACGTCATTGTAGCGGGTACCAAAAGTGCCGTTACCATGATCGAGGGGTCAGCAAAAAATGTCTCTGAAGAAGACATGCTTCAGGCAGTAGAATTTGCCCATGAGGAAATTAAAAAGATCTGTGTTGCTCAGGAAGAGTTTGCAGCTAACTTTAACAAGCCCGCTTTTGAATATACACCTGCAGCAGCTGATGAAGATTTTAAAGCTGAAATAAAAGAGAAGTATTACAGTCAAATTGAAGATCTGACTAAAATTCTTGATAAAAAAGAGCGTGAAGACGGCTTCAAAGGTATTGTAACCCTGGCAAGGGAAGAACTTGCTGAAAAATATCCCGATTCAATCAACCAGGCCTGGGAAATTATTGACCATTTCGATGGTGAAGTGGTTCGAAAGCGTATCCTTGATGATGGTACCCGGGCAGACGGCAGGGGCCTCAAGGATATTCGACCCATTGATATTATAACAGGAAATCTTCCCCGGGCCCATGGCTCTGCGGTATTTACACGGGGCCAGACTCAGTCTCTCGGTGTAACGACCCTGGGAAGCGTTCAGGATGCTCAGCGTCTTGATAACCTTGAAGGCGACGCTCATAAGCGTTTCATGCTTCACTATCACTTCCCTCCCTTCTCTGTAGGAGAAACAGGAAGAACCGGTGGTGTCGGCCGTCGTGAAATTGGCCACGGAATGCTCGCTGAACGGGCACTTGACTATGTTATTCCCGATCAGGAAGACTTCCCCTATACAATTCGCCAGGTATCTGAGGTACTTGAGTCTAATGGATCATCTTCAATGGCAACTGTCTGTTCAGGATCTCTTGCCATGTTTCAGGCCGGTGTTCCCCTGAAGGCCGCTGTCGCGGGTATCGCTATGGGACTGGTAATGGAAGGCGATAAGTTTTCTGTTCTCACTGACATTCTTGGTCTTGAAGATCATCTTGGCGATATGGACTTTAAAGTTGCCGGAACCACTGAAGGTATTACCGCTTTTCAGCTTGATATAAAGATTGAAGGTATCACCACAGAAATCATGCGGGTTGCCCTTGAGCAGGCCCGTGAGGGACGTCTTCATATTCTTGGAATAATGAATGAAGCAATGTCTGCTCCTTCAACTGAACTTTCTCACTGGGCTCCGAAGATGAAGAGCATAAAGATTCCAGTTGAAAAAATCGGTGAAGTTATCGGGCCGGGCGGCAAGATAATCAAGAAGATTATCGAAGTCAGTGGTGCTGATGTAAATGTTGCCGATGACGGTACGGTAACCGCAAGTTCTGATGATATGGAATCTATCACCAATGCCTTGAATTATATCGAGGGATTAACCAGTTCTGTGAAAATCGGAACCACTTACGAAGCTACTGTTAAGAAAATAGTAGAATTCGGCGCCTTTGTTGAATTTCTTCCTGGAAAGGAAGGACTTGTCCATATCTCCAACCTTTCAAAGGAGAGAGTACGTTCTGTAGAGGATGTTCTCAGCCTGGGAGATAAGGTCAATGTAAAGGTCATCAAGGTTGATAAGCAGGGACGAGTTGATCTGAGTATTAAGGCTACTCAGGAATAAGCACCTGCTGCCGAATGATCACAAAGTATATACAGCAGAACGGGCTCACGGTTCTCCTTGAGCCCGTCTCCAGTGTTGCTTCTGTTTCTGTCGGTTTATGGCTTAAAACCGGCTCACGAATGGAACAACCCGATCAATATGGATATGCTCATTTTGTTGAGCATATGCTTTTTAAAGGAACGGAGCAGTATTCTGCCCAGGAGATTGCCCGCCATATTGACCGGGTAGGGGGCCAACACAATGCTGCTACCAATCGGGAATATACCTGCTACTACATTAATGTCATTTCTGATCACCTCGATCTTGCCATTAAAATTCTGGCGGATATGTATTATAATTCCCTTCTTGATGCCGATGAACTGGAAAAAGAGAAAAATGTTATCCTTGAAGAAATCCGGATGTATGATGATACGCCCGATGAATTAATACATGATATTTTTCTTGAGAAAATGCTTGAGGGACATACCCTGAGCCATTCCATTCTCGGGACATCCGAAGGCATCACCTCGACTTCCCGTGATTCACTGAATGAATTCTACAGAAACCAGTACCGTGATGATCACACGGTCTTTGTTATTGCGGGAGATTTTGAGGTTCAGAAAGCAAAAGATTTAACGGCCCGGTATTTTGACGGACCTTCCTGCGGTAATGAATTAAAGGTACAGGAAGAGCCGACGATTGCCTTTAAACCGGTTTATCACCATGAAGAACGAGACCTTGAGCAGATTCATTTCTGCATCGGTTCTGAAGGTTTTGCCCGCGATGATGATGACCGCTGGGGACTTTATACCCTCAGTACAATTCTCGGGGGCAGCATGTCTTCGAGGCTTTTTCAAAAAATTCGGGAAGAAAGAGGCCTTACCTATTCGGTCTATTCTTTTCATTCTTCCTTTTCTGATCGGGGACTTTTTGGTATATACAGCGCCACGTCGCCCGACAACTTCAACCTTGCCGCTTCCCTGGTTGTTGAAGAATGCCGTAAGCTTTTTTCTGAAGGTATTACAGAAGAAGAACTGCAGGATGCAAAAACCTTCATGAAGGGAAATCTTGCCCTCAGTTACGAAAGTATAGAAGTGAGGATGGGGCAGCTTGCCAAGAATGAACTGACCTTCGGACGGCACTACACTTTTGATGAAATTGTCTCTTCAATCGATGCAATTACTATGGAAGATTTTACCCGTGTTGGAGGAAGACTCTTTTCTGACAGGACTCTTTCTCTGATTTTTCTTGGAAAAACAAAGGAAAAGTCCCTGGCTCCGGCAGATCTGCATATTTTGCCATAAAAGACCAAACTTCCTTTTTTCTTGCTTGATTTTTCATCCCTGCTGCCAGTAAAGTACCGGATAGCCGATTCCAGTAAGCGGATGCATTGACTGCAGCATCTCTCAGCCCGGTTTGAACCATCTTGTAAAAGGAGTAATCTCATGGCAGCAAAAGGTGATATTATAAACAGTACTATTGGTACTGGATCTGTATTTGAAGGGAAGTTTTTTATCAGCGGGTCTCTCCGTATTGATGGGAAATTTGAAGGTGAGATAAAAACTGATGATGAACTTGTTGTCGGTGTCACTGGACGTGTTAAGACCGATATTGTTGCCCGCTCAGTGGTTGTTGCCGGTACGGTTATAGGTAATATCAGGGCTGATGAAGAAGTAAAGCTTCTTGAAACCGGGAAGGTTCTTGGGGATATTACGGCACCGGCTATATCAATTCAGCGTGGGGTTGTTGCACACGGTACTATAAATATTACCGGGGGCCATAAAAAGGATCCCGCAAAGATAATCGAAGATGCCTATTCAAGCGGGTCAGGGGCCGCGGTGAAAACTGCACTGCCCGGCAGAGAATAAATAATCAATATATAGAGCATCCGGACCGATATTGTTAGTAAAACTACATGTATCAGGTTTCGGACTCATTCAGTCTTGTAATTTGGGAGTAAATTTAAGCAGAGGTATTTGATCCGGTAATGAAATTTTTGCCCTCCAGGACATATAGCCTGGGCCCCGTAACAGTGTCTGTCTCTACCAATGAAACCGTGGTCATCTTTCGCGGTAAGAGCGAAGTACATGTAAAGACCTTCCGGCGCGAAGGTCATCCTCTTAAGAAGCGGCACATCTCCCTGGTTGTCGGCAGCATTGCACTGGTCTTCGCTGTGCTTATTATGGTTCCTTCAGTGAAAACCGATCAACTGGATGAGGACGATCTGGAAAAGAATAAAATTCTTTTATCAGACCAGACTGATTTTACCACTCCTGCAGAAAATGAAAAACTTCAAATTCGGAAACACCGGGTGCAAAAGGGTGAAACCCTGAGCCACATCGCCAAAAAATATGGTGTTTCTACCGCAACAATATGCGGCAGCAGTAATCTTCGATCATATGACCTGATTCGGGAAGGACAGGTTCTGACTATTCCGAACCGTGACGGTATTCTCTATACCATGAAAAAAGGTAATTCCTTAACGGGAATATCTAAAAAATATCGTGTATCTCTCAAGAAGATAGTTGCTCAAAATGACCTGAGAAATCCTGACTTTGTATCTCCCGGCACTCTTCTTTTTGTTCCTGATGCCAAGCCTCAAAATATTATCATGGGATGGATGTGGCCCACGAGAACCCGCCGGATTACCTGCGGGTACGGATGGCGCAGAAATCCCTTTAACCGGGCGGGCCGTGAATTTCATGCCGGAATGGATATCGGCGCTCGTTACGAGTGGATTCGGTCTGCACGCTACGGCAAGGTGACTTACACCGGATGGCTCGGGGGATACGGAAAAACCATCGTGGTCGCCCATCCCGGGGGACTGAAAACTCTCTATGCACACCTTTCCCGCGTTATTGTCCGAAGAGGGCAGTATGTTAAACAGGGACAGAATATCGGGCGCAGTGGAAATACGGGCCGTTCTACCGGGCCTCACCTTCACTTTGAAATAATCAAGGGGGGACGCCATAAGAATCCCTACAGCTACCTTAAGCGGGGACGCCGATAGGACTTTTGGCAGTTGCCTGTATGATAGCGAAAGCCTTCTTTCCTTTCATCTTTCCATCCTGCTGCAAGAATTAAAAAATCATTGACTCATTTCGGAAGTACAGATTATACCCTCTTTATACATAATTTATCAGTACGTTGTCGCCTGAAGAAGGTGTGCGAAATTCGGTACAGCCTTTTTGGGAACTTCTTGATACTGAAAATATTTTAATTTGCCATGTTCGGAGAGCATTATGTTAAAAAACGCCAATTTCCTGTGTGAACTAGGTACTGAAGAAATACCTGCAGGATACCTGCCCCCGGCTATTGACTCCATCATTAAAATGGTTCGCGGTAAGCTAACTGATGAGCGGATCGATTTTGAAGATATTGATGTCTATGCGACTCCAAGGCGGATTGCAATTATGGTTTCAGGACTGGCTGACGCTCAGCGGTCAGAAGAAGTTGAAGTCAAGGGGCCCGCAGTCAAGGCTGCCTATGATGCTGATGGAAATCCAACGAAAGCCCTTGAGGGATTTATGAAGGGCAATGGTGTTTCCTCAGATGACATAACGACTCGCGAAACCGAGAAGGGCGAGTATATCTTTGCTCAAAAAAAGCTCGAATCCCGGCAGACGGTTGAAATGATTCCTGCAGTCATCGAAGATATAGTGAATAAGATTCCATTTCCGAAACGAATGAAATGGAGTGATAAGGAAGTTACCTTTCCGCGGCCGATAAACTATTTTTTGATTCTTTTCAATGAGAAAGTTGTTCCCTTTGCCATTGAAGGCATTGAGTCTTCTGATGAGACCAGGGGACATTATGTACAGGCCAACCAGATGTTTAAGGTGCCTGAAATTTCAGTCTATGAGTCAATTCTTCAGAAGAATGCTGTTACTGTAGATCATAAAAAAAGGAAGGATCTTATTCAGAAGGAACTCTCCAGGGTTTCTGGTGAGATAAAGGCACACCTTATTGAAGATGAAGAGCTTCTCGATGTTGTTACCTTTCTTGTCGAAGATCCCCATATTGTGACCTGCTCTTTCGAAAAAGAATTTCTTGCTATACCTGATGTGGCCCTGATTGCTGAAATGAAGGAACATCAAAAATATTTTGCACTGCGTGATGACAAGGGAAAACTGATAAATACATTTCTGGTTATTTCCAATAATCCTCCCACGGAAAATATTCGAAAGGGAAATGAACGGGTTATAGCCGCCCGTTTCAATGATGCTAAATTTTTCTACGATGATGACCGAAAGAAAAAACTTGTTGATATGGTTGATTCACTAAAGGATGTCCTGTTTCATAAAGAACTCGGCAGCATTTATGATAAAGTTCTCAGGATGCAGAAAGTTGCCGGGGCTATAGGATCAGCAATCGGTCTTGATGAAAAGACAAAGGAAAATATAGACCGAACCCTGCTTATCTGTAAAACTGATCTCAATACCGCTATGGTTAATGAATTTGCCTCTCTCCAGGGGAAAATCGGCCGCATTTATGCCCTCCTCGATGGAGAGCACGAAGCGGTTGCTGAAGCAATAGAAAATCATTATCGGCCCCGCTTCCAGGGAGATATGATACCTACATCAATTGTATCAGTTGTTGCATCACTTTCTGAAAAGCTGGATAATATTTTTGGTTCTTTTTCCGTTGGAAATATACCAAAGGGCTCCCAGGATCCCTATGCACTGCGGCGTCAGGCGAATGCGGTAGTTGAACTTCTTTTAAGCAATGAGATCAACCTTTCTCTCGGAGATCTTCTTTCTGAAATTTCAGAAAGCTACAAGGATGGAGCTGCCCTGGTAAAGCAGATTCTTGATTTTATAAATGCACGGGTGAAGACAATCTACAGTGACAGGGGAATACGCCATGATGAAATAGATGCTGTTCTCGCTGTTGGTGAAAGCGACTACCTTGAGCTTTTTCGGCGTGCTGAGAGCATCAATTCGTTCAGATCGAATGAGAGTTTTTCTGAAATGCTTTTGAGCTTCAAGCGTATGAATAATATTGTAGCCGGTTTCAGAAAAGATAACGGCGACTATAAACTTTCCTTTGATGAATCGAAACTTGAAGAAAAAGAAGAAAAGGATCTGAAGGAATTTTTTTCAGGGAAAAGGAAGGAAATATCAGACTGCATTACAAATAGCAGTTACATAGATCTTTTTAAACTCCTTATCCAGGGGAAAAGCATCATTGACAGTTTTTTTGACAAAGTCCTTGTCATGGATAAGCGTGATGAGATTCGGGACAACCGGCTTTATCTTCTTGAGGATATACTGGGAAATTTCAAGAATCTTCTCAACTTCTCAAAGATATCTGACAGTAAAGAATAAGAAGGCGGCACAGTTTCAGTGTCTGCCTTCGGGTAATAATAATGTTTAATGGTGACGAAAAATCTTCCAGGCTGAAGGCAAAGATATTTTTCTGGCGGTCTAACCTTCATTATCATTTTTCTTTTAAGAAAAAGTTTACCTCTATGGAAAACCGGCCTCAGGTGTGGGGAATATGGAATACGGTTATCTATGGCCCAAATATCAGCCTGGGGCGTGATGTAATCATTGTCGCAGCAAACGGATACCGGACATGCCTCACAACGGTCAGGCATGGTGAAGGTGAAGGAAAAATTCATATTGGCGACCGTGTCCTGGTGATGAACGGGGTACGGGTAAGCAGCGCGTCTGAAATTATCATAGAAGATGACTGTATGCTCGCCAATATGTGTTATATTATGGATGCGGACTGGCATGACATCTATGACCGTCATAAATCTCCCGGAAGAACCAGGCGGGTTCACTTGAAGCGTGGAGCCTGGATCGGGGATTCGGCAATAGTCTGCAAGGGCGTTACGGTGGGAGAAAATTCAATTGTAGGCGCCGGTTCAGTGGTAAGGGAGGATGTTCCCCCAAATACGGTGGTAACAGGAAATCCCGCCAGGGTGGTGAAGAAAATTGATCCTGAAAAAGTAATTCTTATGAAACAGGCATACCGTGATCTCGGAGTCTACGATTCGGTATAAGGAGTTCTGCATTGAAAATTTGTCTCCTCTGCTACCGCGGAAATCCCTACAGCGGCGGACAGGGAATTTACCTTAGATATATTGCTGAAGAACTGGTTCGTCAGGGCCATGATGTTCATGCCGTTGTCGGCCCTCCCTGGCCGGATGACATGGAAGGGGTCACGGTTCATCATATTTCTAACCGGGAATATTTCGTCAAAAAGAAAGGGGCGGTAATCAATCCAGTAAAACCCTTTGATATTTTTACCCCGATAAATTTTTATGAATATCTTCACAGTCGGTTCGGATCTTTTCCTGAAATAAGTTCCTTCGGGTACCGGGCATTTCTTCTTTTGCGAAAGCTCCAGGCGGTGGAAAAATTCGATATCATCCATGATAACCAGTCAGTCGGCTACGGTCTTCTTTTGATGAAGTCACTTGGTATTCCCGTAGCGGCAACCATCCATCATCCTCTTTCTATTGATCTTGAGAATGTTCTTGAGCGTATGTCCAGGTTTAAGTCAAAAGTAAAAACAGTTATTTTTTATCCGCTTTTAATGCAGAAGTTTGTAGCTAAACGCCTTGATCACATTATCACTGTTTCAAAGGATTCTCTTTTTACTATAAATCGTGATTTTGGTGTCCCTGAGAAGCTCCAGACCGTTGTGTATAATGGAATCGACCGGACTATTTTTCATCCCTTAGAGGAAGTTCAGGCAAAGAAAAATAATATTCTTTTTGTCGGTAACATCGAAGATGGGAAAAAGGGTTTTGTGTATCTTTTAAGGGCCCTGACTAAAATGAAAGAGAAGGTGACTCTTACGGTTGTTGACGGAGGTGCTCCCCATCGGAAACTGACCCTGAAGCTGATTGACGCCCTCGGAGTGAGAGAGTCGATTATTTTTGCCGGTACTGCGTCAAATGAAGAACTGGTTCGTCATTATAATGAAGCGGCAATTACTATTGTGCCTTCAACCTATGAAGGATTCGGCTTTCCTGCAGGGGAGGCTATGGCATGCGGCAGTCCGGTGATCGCCAGTGACGGCGGGGCCCTCCCTGAAGTGGTTGGGGATACGGGTATTGTTGTTCCCGCGCGGGATGAGATTGCACTGGCAAAGGCGATAGATGCCTGCATCAATGACAGGGAAAAATTGATGAACATGAGTCGTGATGGTCTGAAGCGTGTTAAGGAACTTTTTGACTGGCCCGGGGCTGTTGCACAGATGGTTGAAGTCTGGGAAAAGCTTATCCAAGAAAAGCAAAATTAAGGTTGCGTCCGCCGTCACCAAAGCGGTGGGAAAAAAAATCCGAGGTGTTCTGCCTGTTGCATATCCTTTCGTTAAAAATATTTTCTTTGTTTATTCCACGATTCAGGAGTGACGATTCAATACTCTGCCAGAGGTCTACAAATATCCTTCCATCATTTTCAATTCGCTCATTCGGGAAATAACGGGCTACATCCTCGTTTACCTCGTAAGATTCAGGTCCTATTGAGGGATAAATCCATATACTGAGGTTCTCAGGTCGGGAGCCGTAAACTTCCTTCATCAAATCTATTGTCTTTCCCGTTATATCAAGCTGCGTCCCCTTCCAGCCGGAATGGATCGCGCCGAGGGCCTGCTGCGTGGTGTCATATATAAAAACAGGAACACAATCAGCGGTTCGTATAACAAGGCATATGTTTTTCGTGTCGGTTATCATCGCATCGGCCTCACCGTAAAAGGGGGCATCGGTTTCAGGTTGTAATGTGACCGGGAGTATCGTGTCGCCATGAACCTGATTGAGAAAGAGAATGTTTTTTTCTTTAAGGCCGGTTACATTGTGCAGGAGTTTTTTCTCAGCGCGGCGGATTTTGGGAAAAGGGGCGCTGTAGTCAGCGGTGCAGGCCTTTCGGGCGGCGATACCGCTGGTGACTCCCGGGGGAGTTCCCGCAAGAATAAATGAATCGGCAGTACCTGTTTCAAGTCTCACTGGTGGTCCTCCAGGGAAACATCATAGCGCTTTCGTTCTTTGAAATAGCAGACCGAGGTATAACCGATATCTTTCAGGAGGCCGGCAGCTTCATCAAAGCCGTACCCGACATGCCCCGGTGCATGGGAATCAGAACCGAGGGTAACGTGAACACCCTCCTGGTAGAAGATCTGAATTATTTCCTTTCCAGGATAGATTTCTTTGACCGGTTTAATAAGTCCTGATGTATTTATTTCTGCGGCCATGCCCCGGGCCGCCATTTTATCGGCTATCGATCTGATCTGAGGAGTAAAATCTTCAGTGGCGCGGTGGCCGAATTTTTTTACCAGGTCGAAATGACCGACAACCTGAAAGTATCCTGAGTCGACGAGTTTTTCAATTATGGAAAAGTAGTGCCGGTATATTTCATTGATGTCGCGACGGTCAAATTCTTCTATGAAATCATCGTGGTCAAAGGGCCAGTCTTCGATGAAATGGCAGCTTCCGATCAGGTAATCGATACGGGGATCGTGAAGATATGCCTTGTCAAAAGTTTCGAAGAGGGGGAAGTCTACTTCAAAGGCGGAAAGAATTTCACACCGACCGTTCCAGCGTTTGCGGGCAGCGAGTATATCGTGAAGGTACTCTTCGGTTTCTGAAGGTTCCATGGTAATGCCGTCGCGAAGCTCCGCGGGAAGGGGAGCATGGTCGGCAAAACCGAACCAGTATATATCCCGGCTTACCGCTTCTTCAATGTATTCATCTATGGTACCGATGGCGTGTCCGCATCGTGAAGTGTGATTGTGCAGGTTGGGAAGTTTCATTAGTATCCATGCTGGTTGTAGTAAGTGGAAATGTCAGTAAGAATGCGGTAATCCCGATCATTGACAGGGTTTTTTCGAATAAAAAACTTTTCGATATTTTTCTGATCGGATCCTCTGCTTCTGGATATGACAGAAATGACATACCAGAGGGGGTGTGCGGCATTTTCACGGTTAGTCATGGTTCGGTTGAGACGCTGTTTTGAAAGCTGGTCAAGATTGATACTGGTAAATCCAGAAGAGTTTTTTTCATTACCCCTGGTTACCGGGTACACATAGGGATGGAAGAGATAAATCACCAGGACTTTTTTATCGGCCATGTAGAGTGAGGTTAATTCTATTGAACCAATTTCAATGTAACGGGGGCGGATGACTATTTTATTGATATTTGTCAGATCTTCCTTTCCGGGGTAGAGAGAGAGAAGAAAGCGTACTTTGTCAGGTCCCATCATAAGTGAACGGTTCCCGGGATACCCGAGACGGGGGTAAATAATGTCTATTGTGTGGGTGCCGTGCTTATAGCGGTCCTGGAGATACAGCTTGTCGAAGCGTTTTTTCAGGAGATCGTTAATGTCACTGGTTAGATCCTCTTCTATGTCAGTGATGCTGAAAGAAGTGTCAGGATCTGATTGGTAGCTCCCTTGAAAATATTCCTGGATATCAAACATACTTTTTCTCTGCGCGCTATTCCGCGTAAGCCGGAATGTCTCCTTTTATTCTGATATACCAATATACTGGAAAAAGGGTTCTGTGTCAATGAGGTAAAATAGAAACAAACTGGTTCGTTTTCTTTGCAATGTGCCAGTGCAGTGTCCTTGTGCCCTGGCCCCTTCTTTCGATTTTGAAAATAGTATGGTGAGAAGGGGAGAAAGAAAGGGCATGATGCGCGGGTTGGTGGCGTCGGAGTTAACTTATATATCTAAAAGATGAAAAAATAATTGTAAATGGATAGGAAGTCATTATAATTTAAGGAAGTACAAGGGGAATTTAATTATTTTAATAAACCAGTTCATAAGCTCAAATCCAACAGGTATATAATATGGCACCATCAGGGAAAAAGACAGGTCTTGTCCTTGGCAGCGGTTCTTCAAGAGGGTGGGCTCATATAGGAGTTATTGAGGCCCTGATAGAAGAAAATATTGACATTGATTATATTTCCGGATGCAGTATAGGAGCCTATGTGGGGGCTATACATGCAAGCGGCAGCCTTGAAAATCTTAAAAACTTTGTCCTTGAAATGGATGGAGAAAAGGTTTTTTCATATTTTGATGTAATTTTCCCAAAAACTGGATTTCTTAATGGAACAAAAAAGGTAAAAGAACTTTTTTCCATGCACACTGACGCAAAAAATTTTTCGGATCTTAATATTCCATTGAGAATGGTTGCAACTGATCTTGAAACTGGTGACAAGGTTGTTTTTAATTCCGGTAGCCTGATAAACTCACTCAGGGCAAGCATGTCAATTCCCGGTCTTTTTGCGCCAGCCAGGTATAAAAAAAGATGGCTGGTTGACGGAGGCCTTGTTGATCCAGTCCCGATTAGTGTTGCTCGTGCCATGGGCGCAGACATTGTCATTGCAGTAAATCTTAACTCAGGTTTGATATCTCAAAGACAAGACAAACAAACGGTGAAAATAGAAAAAAATATTGAGCACTCACATCCCTCATTTTTCCCGGGTAGCCATATACTACGTAACAAGCTAAATGAAAAATACAGTACTTATGGCGCGAACCTGAAAGATAAAATAACAAGCATGTTTAACATTGAACCCGGGACACCTCATATTATGGATTCTGTTTCTTCGTCAATTGCAATTATGCAGGAACGTATAACTAGAATTAATCTTGCAGTTGATCCTCCTGATATACTGATTGAACCAAGACTTGGAGATCTGAAAATGATGGATTTTGATCAGGTTGATCATGCGATCAATGAAGGTTATATTAAAATGAAAGAAAAAATTGATGATCTAAAAACTCTGTTAGATTATGATTAATTGAAAGACTCTGTTCAGGCAATAATACTGCTTCCTATCCAGGTTTTTGTCCACCCGATTACACGATAGAACTATTATATATCATGTGCCGGGTTGATGGCGCGCACTGTGCTTCTTATACAGAGAGTGATGTTGTCAATAAAGCATCGGCAACCTTGACAGTAGACAGCAGGGAAAGTGGACCATGGAGTGGTACAATAACCATGACAAACAGTAGCTCTGGAGATTATGTCGGGTGTGTATTTATTGATAGAGATGGTGAGAGTATGGTTGATGGATTGATGGTAGCAGCTACTAAGGCAACTGTTAAATTCACCGAAGGAGATTACATTCGAGTTATGCCTGGTCAACCATTTAGGGTAGAGGATCTCTACATTTCTTTAGTTGAGGATAGAAATTTTGGTCTACCAGCCACGGTTTTTGAAATCTATCCCGAAGATTCATAAAAAAAGACCGTCCCGGTAAGGGACGGTCTTTTTTTGAACATCATAAAGATTATTTTAAATATTGATTTATCGCTTCAGCTGCTTTTCGGCCATCCTGGATCGCCCAGACTACCAGAGACGCTCCCCGTGAAGCATCGCCTGCAGCAAAGACTCCGTCTACCGTGGTCATAGAATTTTCATCAATTTGAATGTTCCCGCGAGCGTCAAGGCCGAGCCCCAGATCATCTACCATTCCTTCGTGGACTACATGCTCAAAACCCATGGCAAGGAGAACCAGGTCTGCCTCGATATCAAATTCAGTACCGGGAATTTCTTCCATTTTCATTTGACCCGTTTCGTCAGTTAACCAGTTTACTTTTACAGCAGAGACCTTTTTAACCCTGCCGTTTTCTCCCATGAATTCTTTTGTCAGCACATTCCAGATTCGTTCACAGCCTTCTTCATGGGAGCTTGATGTTTTCAGAAGACGGGGCCAGAGGGGCCACGGTTCTTTTTCTGTCCGCTGTTTCGGCGGCTGGGACATGATTTCAACCTGAGAGATTGAATGGGCTCCCTGTCTATTCGCTGAACCGACACAATCAGAACCGGTATCGCCTCCACCTATGACAAGGACGTTTTTATTATAGGCCATAATGAGGTCATCTTCACTTATTTCATCACCGCGGACAATCCGGTTCTGTTGCGCCAGGTATTCCATGGCGAAATGAATTCCATTGAGGCCTCTTCCAGGGATGGAAAGATTTCGTGCCTTTCGGGCCCCGATGGTGACGCAGACAGCATCAAATTCATTTTTCAGGTCGGTGATGCTAATGTCTTTGCCGACCCATGTTCCTGTTTTGAAAATGACTCCTTCAGTCTCCATAATTTCAAGACGCCGGTCAATCACTGCTTTATCGAGTTTGAAGTCAGGGATGCCGAAACGGAGGTATCCGCCGATACTTTCTTCTCCCTCATAGAGAACTACTGAATGTCCGGCCCGGTTGAGAATGTCCGCGCTTGCGAGACCGGCAGGCCCGCCCCCTATGACGGCAACTTTTTTTCCTGAACGTTTTGCTGGCGGTGATGCCTTCACGTAGCCTTCCTGGAAGGCGTGCTCAATGACGGCAAGTTCATTCTGCCGAATAGTTACCGATTCGTCACTGATGGAAAGAACACAGGATGCTTCACAGGGAGCGGGACAGACCCGACCGGTGAATTCAGGGAAGTTGTTGGTTTCCTGAAGAATCGCGTAGGCTTCCCTCCATTCTCCCTTGAAAATTTTATCCTGCCACTCCGGCATAACATTTCCCACGGGACAGCCCCAGTGGCAAAAGGGGACGCCGCAGTCCATGCAGCGTGCTGCCTGCATTTTTCGCTGTTCATCAGGGAGCAGTTGTTCTACTTCACCATAGTCCTGTATTCGTTCTTCAACGGGACGGTAGCCCGATTCTTTTCTTTTAGTATTGAGAAAACCCTTTGGATCACCCATTAGTATGTTCCCTCCAGTTCCTGTTCTTCTCGTATATCTTCGAGCTTTTTATCGATGAGCTCGATTT
>Ga0070729_10000224_pt1 | contig 138060 bp, 106 predicted proteins | sample tdDd472_FD_66725 | JGI IMG/M metagenome (GOLD analysis project Ga0070729, IMG submission 66725) | Marine sediment microbial communities from the Atlantic coast under amendment with organic carbon and nitrate - tdDd47.2 | ecosystem: Environmental > Aquatic > Marine > Coastal > Sediment...
ATGAGGAATACCTGAATAAATTTTAACAGAACCGGTAGCAGATTTTCTGGAAGGTAAGTATGGTTTTTTCTGACCATCAAGAGCAAGAGGGTCAAGTTGGTCATACGTTTTGTAGTTGTTATAACCGTAAGCAATAGCAATGTAATAGTATTTTTTATGGTTAATTAACCTATCATCACCAACTGCAAAGTAATCTTTAGTAATTTTGAATGAATGACGAATACCTTTGTCTTCACCATCTACCATTACCTCAGGCATGTTAGCCCCAATAGATTGGTCAAAAGTAAAGTTAACTAATTTCTTAACACCATTCTTAACATCACATTGGGCTACTAGTCGCGCTTTATCTGCATTTCCAATTTCATCTATTGATGTGGTAGAATTTTTTAGTTGGTAAATTTGATATCCTTCAAATCGGTAATTTACATCCCATTCATTTGGTGTGCCAATAAGAGAATCCGGAACTGCTATAAATGGGTCTTTTTCGATATATTCTTCATTGTAATTTGATGATGACTTAGGGTTTTTAAGATAGATGATTAATTCTTTATCTAATTCTTGAATCTCTAAGTCCGGAGCATCAGGACCACTCAATACTTTAAAGCAATTATCAAATAATGCTTGAGCTTTATCATCGGCAACTCTTACTTTTTCCACAGAAGCTAATGGTCCTCCGGAAGTAGCTCTTGCCCAGACAACTCCAACGGTAATGTCATTTACCGCTCCCGGTAATAATGTAAAAGGCCCTGCAGACTGTATAAATCTTCTTCCGTTTGGCTGATTGTTTGCAGTAACTTCATCCCAAAAAGATGGATTTTGAGGGATTCCAAAAGTTCCCCAGTTAAGAGGGTCAGAGCTAGCAGGAAACATATAGTTACATGGGCCACCAGTTGCTCCGGAAGCAACGTGACCATTTCCGCCATAAACCATAGGAGTTCCGTCTCTCCATATACCTCTCAGATAATTATAATAATCCAAAGCCGTTTGCGGGTCACCTTGTGAGCCACTACCAATATTATAGTAGACAAACTTCCGCATTCCGAACCGTTCATTATCAATTACTCCATCGCCATATCCAAGTCCTAATCCTTTATATGGAATACCTTTATCGGCAATTGCTTGCACAATATTGGTTGTAAGAGGATTGTCTTTACTGTCATTGTCTTGATATGGACCTTCAAAAAAATCAACTCCAATGGCAGGAGGTTGGAGTCCGTAACCTAATTTACCCGAGCCTGGCTCGTCATAATTGTCAGCATTATAGCCATAACCTAATCCTCTGGCAACATCGCAACCCACATAGTCATCGTATGAGTTGCCGACATCAGAGTCAACCCACTGTCCAAAATAAGTTTCTTTTAGAGTAAATGTCGAGCGATTAACTAGTTCATAGTTATAAAAAGTCATATTATTCACTTCGTCATTAGTAGCAAAAGCAAAGGCCTGACAACGAATTTCCATTCCTATTGGAGGACCATTACTTTCTGTATGCGAATTCCCTTTATCATTATTTATCCACCAATAAGTAGTGTCTCCGAATAACCTGATATCTCTAACTTTTCTACAATCTACTTCTCCTTTAAAGTCATAATAAGGATAATCTCCGTCATTAGCTGGATTGTATATTCCGTCACCATTTCTGTCGTAAAAGGGAGCCAAATAAAAATCTTCATTTAAAGAGAGGTCGCCATGAGCAGGCCATTCTAATATTGCTTTTGGTATTTGATAACCGGGAAAATCAATATTTAAGTCACAACCGGGAGTGTTTTTACAGTCATACCAGGCAACAAACTTCTTAACCATATTTACACCCATAGGGAAAAATTTATCCCATTTCTGACAAGATTCAGCATTAATTTCGGCTGTTGTTTTGTTTAATGGACCCGGCCAAAAATCATTGCCATTATGATAAGTCATAGCTGCTAACTTTAATTGGCCGTTAACATCTTGGCCACCTAGCCAAAGACCACCGGCAAACAAAGAGGTGTTCCCTGATCCCTTTGGAACTTCATAAGCAGCAAAACTGGTAGCACTATTAAACCACAGACTACCGCTAGTTTCTATTCGTGCATTAACATTGTTGAAATCTAATTGCCTAATAGCTGTAGCCGGAGAGCAGCCGGCAGCAATAGTTATTTCATTAGAACTATTTTTATGTTCGTTAGGTAACTGGGAAAACCCCAAAAATGAAACTAATGAAAAAATAAAATATGTAAAATGTTTTTGCATTAAGGTTTTTCAATCATTTTTTGCACCTTTTCAAAAGGGATTTCAACATTAAATTCATCTCCACTTATCAAAGATACTTTTGTGCCATTAGTTGCTCTTGATACACTTCTAATATTGTTAAACAAAACAAAATGATTTTCTAATTTAATCCAAAAGTTCATTTCTTTTTTTGCCATCTTTTTTACGTTAAAAAAATACTTGGCTAATGTAAGTATATTTTTACGAAACCTTTATAGAACTTTTTTCGTAATATTGTTCTGGTTTAAAGAATTTGGCTTGAAAAAACTATACTTTAGCTTATTATTTTTAGCATTATCATTCCTTTTATCTGCAAAGGATTTTTATTGGGTTGGTGGTTCGGGTGACTGGAATCAACCTCAACATTGGTCATTAACCAGTGGAGGAGCAGGGTATGCAGGAATACCTTCTGTGTCGGATAATGTGATTTTTGACAACTCATCTTTTACTAATCATGGACAGGATGTCTTTATTTCTTCAGCTTCGGTATGTCAAAACTTTATAAATAAATCATCATTTGTTTTTAACCTTAAGGGCAATAAAACATCAAGTTTAGAAATTAGAGAATCATTTTATTCTCATAATTATTTTGATAATAATTTTAGCGGTGATATAATTTTTACAAGCAGCAAACAGTCTCAAATTAAATCTTCCGGAATAACCTATTTAGGGAATCTTGTTTTTAACAATACATCTGGTAAATGGGTGTTGCTTGACAATATTGAAATGTCTGAAAATTCAAAAATTCAGTTGAAGGCAGGAAAACTAGATTTTGCCGGAAATGCTCTTAAAAAAGGTGGGGTAGAGGTTGAAAAGGCATCATCAACAGAATTAGATATTTCCGGTTCAGAACTATTTATTACTTCAGTTTGGGATGTTTCTTCTTCAAAGCTAAACTTTATATCTACACCTAAATCCCTAGTATTTGTAAACTATGGAGCTAAAAAAATAGATAATGGAAGTATAAATACCTCCAGTTTCAATTATCAAGCAAAAATGGTGCAGTGTGGTACTTCACCTGGTGAAATTTGTTTTGATGCAACTGCATATATTAAGAGAGTATATAATGGGGGTTTTCACGTTAGTTGTAAAGACTCATGTAACGGTTCTGTTTCAATCAGGCTAAGGCCTTGTATTCCGGGAGGTCCAACTGGTGTTGGTCCATTTTCGTTTCAATGGTTAGGCGGCCCTTCAGATTCAGTTTGGAATACGGCTTGTGCCGGAACACAAATAGCGTTAGTTACAGACTTAGGTCAAAGCCCAAATGTTACTTGTGCGGTTCAGGTAACTTTAACTGACCCAGCAAGAATGTCGGTTTTTGTATTAAATAGGAATAACCCTTCTTGTTTTGGAGTATGTGACGGGTTTATAAATACTACAGCAATCGGAGGAACATCTCCATATGTTTATTCATGGTCACCAACCAGTCAAAACACTCCAAACGCTGTTAACCTTTGTGCCGGACTTCACACCCTTTCTATTGTCGATGCTAATAATTGTACTTTTGATAGTACTTTTGTTGTAATACAACCTCCACAAATTACCATGCAGTTGGATAGTACTCCAACAACATGTTCAGGAAGTTGTGATGGTGTGGCTAGAGTTATTTCTACATCTGGAGGTTCCGGTGTTTATGTTTCTTACCAATGGAATGACCCTCTTTCTCAGACCGGAACTACGGCAACAGGTCTTTGTCCGGGTGTTTATACAGTAACTGTTACCGATAATTCTGGCTGTACAGCTATAGATAGTATTGAAGTTACTCAACCGCTTCCGATAACTTTTACTCGGTCCCAAACGAACGCATCCTGCGGTGGAGTTTGTGATGGTTCAGCAACGGTTAACGTAACTGGTGGAGGCCAACCACCATACACTCATAATTGGAGTAATGGTGTTGTTTTTGTTGGGGCTTCTTCAACTATTTCAAATTTGTGTGCCGGAGTTTATTCTGATACATTGAGAGATGCTGCAGGTTGCGATACAATTATTACATTTACTATTACTGAACCTCTTCCTCTTACAACTTCATCTAACTCTTATAATGTAGATTGTTTCGGTGCTTGTACAGGTGCAATAAAAACAACTCCTAGTGGAGGTACTCCCGGTTACTCTTATCTATGGAGTCCTGGGGGACAAACAACAGACTCGATTTCTAACCTTTGCCCAAACACTTATATTGTTACTGTTACAGATACTAATGGGTGTACAGCTACTGATACGATAGTTATTACTGAACCACCATTATTAAATGCAAACCCTACGGGTACTGATCCTACTTGTTCAGGCTTATGTAATGGTAGTGCAACAGCTAATCCAACAGGAGGAACTCTTCCTTATTCATATTCCTGGTTTCCGGGCGGTCAAACTTCACAATCGATTAACAGTCTTTGTGCAGGTCAATATATTGTTACCGTTACAGATTCTAATGGTTGTGTGGATGTTGATACAGTCAATATAGTTAATCCTCCGGTATTACAAGGAAATATTACTAGAACTAATGTTACATGTAATGGTCTTTGCGATGGAACTGCAAAAGCAAACATAAGCGGTGGAACACCTCCTTATAGTTATGTGTGGTCTCCTGGAGGGCAAACAACAGACTCAATTTCAGGATTATGTCCTGGAAATTACTTTGTGACTATTACAGACGCGAATGGTTGTCAGATATCTTTAAATACCACTATAACCCAACCCAACCCAATTAATATTAATTTAAGTGTTGTTAATGCAACATGTAATGGTGCTTGCGATGGCTCTGCTTCAGTAGCTCCAACAGGTGGATTAGGTCCCTATACTGTTCTTTGGAACCCGGGTTCTTTAAGTGGAAACAATGTAAATAATTTGTGTCCGGGAAACTACACGGTAACTGTTACTGACGCAAACGGTTGTCAGGTAACTCAGAATTTTACAATTACCAATCCTCCTATTATTAATTATAACTTAACAGCATATGACGTAAGGTGTAATGGAGATTGTAACGGAGCTGCGGATATTGATGTTACGGGTGGAGTTCCTCCAATAACCTACTTATGGTCACCCGGTGGTCAAACAACGGACTCTATTTCAGGTTTATGTGCAGGAACTTATGTGATTACTATTAGGGATGGAAGTAATTGTGTATTAATAGATTCTGTTACTGTAAATGAACCTGATACGCTTCAAGCAAATGCAGTAGCTACTCAAATGAGCTGTAATGGTATTTGTGATGGAACTGCGACAGTATTTCCAACAGGAGGGACAGCGCCATATACCTTTTTATGGGCTCCTGGGGGGCAAACTACTCAATCTATAAATGGCCTTTGTGCAGGAAATTATTCTGTTACTGTAACTGATGCGAATGGATGTACCGATGTCCAATTAGTTACAGTTATTAATCCTCCAGTTTTAACTGGAACTACTTCACAATTTTCTGCAAGTTGTGGTGCAGTGTGTGATGGAATTGCCAACGTAATGCCTTCGGGAGGTACTCCTCCATACTCTTATCAGTGGAATGACCCATTAAATCAAACCACTCAAACAGCTACCGGGCTTTGTGCCGGGACATACGTTATTGTTGTCACAGATTCTACGGGTTGTACTTATACTGATTCGGTTACCATTAATAATCTTATTAATATAAATGTTAATGCAGATACCATAAAAGTTTCTTGTAATGGTAACTGTGACGGACAAGCTACTGCTAATGCAGCTGGAGGAACACCGCCTTATACTTATGTTTGGAATCCTAGTGGACAAACAGGACCAACGGCAACTGGCTTGTGTCCCGGAACTTACACTGTTACTGCTACAGACATAAATGGTTGTCAAACAACTGTAAATGTTACTATTCCAACAGCGCCCAATGTATTAGTGAATAATTCAAATTTTACAAATGTAACGTGTAATGGCTTGTGTGATGGAAGTGCCTCAGCATCTCCAACAGGTGGATTCCCTCCTTACACTTACTCTTGGTTTCCGGGTGGACAAACTACACCTTCAATAAGCAATTTATGCCCTGGAGTTTATGCAATTTCTGTGACTGACTCAGCAGGATGTGTTCAAACAGATACAATTGTTATAACTCAACCGGATACTATTTCTATGAACCCAACAATTGTAAATGTTGATTGTAATGGAAATTGTAATGGAAGTATTAGCTTGTCTCCTACCGGAGGAGTTGGCCCTTATACATATTTGTGGAGTCCTGGAGGACAAACAAGCTCATCGATTTCTGGGCTTTGTGCAGGTAGTTATACAGTTACCGTTACTGATGCTAATGGATGTGCTAAAACGGTTACATACACAGTTACTCAGCCAGGAGGATTAAATACCAATCCTGTTGCAACCGGTGTTAGCTGTAATGGTGCTTGTGATGGCACGGCCTCTGTTAATGTTAGTGGTGGTTCAGCCCCATATACTTTTTTCTGGTCTCCTGGTGGCCAAACGACTCAAACTATCACTCCTGTGTGTGGTGGTTCATATTCTGTATTGGTTACTGATTCCAATGGATGCTCAAGAACTCAGATTGTTGTGGTGCCCGAGCCAAATGTTCTTTTAGCAAATGTTTCAGGAACTAATCCTTCTTGTTCCGGGAATTGTAATGGTTCAGTAACTGCCAATCCTACAGGTGGAACAGCCCCTTATACTTATTTATGGAGTCCGGGTGGCCAAACTACTCAAACAGTAAGTAATTTGTGTGCAGGAAATTATACCGTTACCGTTACAGATGCTAACGGATGTACCTCAACACAAACCGTTACATTAAATGTTCCAACAGCATTAAGTGTTACACTAAGTTCAACAAATGCAACATGTAATGGAGTATGTGATGGTACTGCTACAGCTACCGTTTCCGGAGGAACACCACCATTTACTTACTTATGGACGCCTGGGAATTTTACTACTCCAACTGTTAATGGATTATGCCCTGGAAATTATTCGGTTACAGTTACTGATTCAGCAGGTTGTTTTTTCACAGGTTCTGTAACGATTAATCAACCAACTTTAATTGACGATAACGAAATAGTTACTAATGCTAGTTGTGGATTTTGTGATGGGGTTATTACGGTGGTGCCAACTGGAGGAACACCTCCTTACACTTACTTATGGTCGCCAGGCGGACAAACAACAGCAACTATTACAAACTTATGCCCTGGGCTTTATACAGTTACTATTACTGATTTAAATGGATGTTCTAGAAACTTTACAATTCCTTTGAGTAATGCTAACGGACCTACCGGAGAAGTTGTTACGGTAATTGATGCAAGCTGTAACGGAACTTGCGATGGCTCTGCGAATGTTTTACCTATTGGTGGACAGCCACCATATACCTATTTGTGGAATCCGGGTGGTCAAACCACTCCGTCAGTAACTAATTTATGCGCAGGTAATTATTTTGTAACTATTACAGATGCTAATGGATGTATCAGAATAGCACCAATTAGTGTAAATGAACCGGACACAATAACATCTAATCTATCTATTGTTAATGAAACATGCTTTGGAAGTTGTAATGGTTCAGCCAGTGTTAATCCTTCAGGCGGTACAGGTCCATATACAATTGTATGGAATCCATCAGGTACACCGGGAAATAATATTGGAGGCCTTTGCTCAGGAAATTATTCGGTTACCATTACTGATGCTAATGGTTGTAGTAAAACAGAAAACTTTAGTGTAAGCTCTCCAAATTCATTAACAGTTAATATTAGTTCTACTAACGCTCAATGTGGAGGAGTTTGTAATGGTTCGGCTACTGCAACACCTAGCGGAGGAACAGGTCCTTATACTTACTTATGGAGCCCAGGTGGTCAAACTACTCAAACTGTAAATAACTTATGTGCCGGGAATTATTCAGTTACGGTAACAGATGCTAACGGATGTAGTGGAGTACAAACAGTAGTTATTTCTGAGCCTAGTGCAATAGACGATAATGAAGTTATTACAAATGCAAACTGTGGGTTATGTGATGGAAGTATTACAGTAAACCCTTCAGGTGGAACGGCCCCTTATTCTTTCTTATGGAGTAATAGCGCTACTTCTGCTACTGTTAATGGATTATGTGCAGGCGTTTATACTGTGACGATAACTGATGCTAACGGGTGTTCGCAAGTATTTAATATTCCGGTAAGTAATGTTGGAGGTCCGACTACATCTTCAACTGTTGTTAACGCAAGTTGTAATGGTGTATGTGATGGAAGCGCAACGGTTAGCGTAAGTGGAGGTACAGCCCCATACTCTTATCTTTGGATTCCGGGAGGGTTTACAACTCCAAGCGCATCTGGTTTATGTGCCGGAACCTATAATGTTCAAGTAACCGATGCCAATGGTTGTGTAACTATTGAAACAATAACAATAACAGATAATTCGTCTATTGTTGTTAATGTAAATCCAATAGACGCAACATGTAATGGCAACTGTGATGGAGCAGCCACTGCCTCAGCAAGTGGAGGAGTTCCTCCATATTCTTACTTATGGTCAAATAGTGCTACCGGAAATGCTGTTAGTGGTCTGTGTGCCGGTTCTTATTCTGTAACCGTAACGGATGCTAATGGTTGTAGTGCAACACAAACGTTTACAATTAATCAATCTTCTTCTATTACAATTCCATTTACGAGAACCAATGCTACTTGTAATGGAAGTTGTGACGGACAAATTACTGTCAACCCCACAGGAGGAACATCTTCTTACTCTTATTTGTGGTCACCAGGTGGACAAACTACCCAAACAGTATCAGGTTTATGTGCCGGTTCTTATTCCGTAACCGTAACAGATGCAAACGGGTGTACTGCTAATACTTCAATTACAATTGTGGATGGCAATGCAATAACGGCAACATTTAATAATACCAATGCTACATGCGGTCAGTGTGATGGTGTTTCAATAGTCACTCCGGGAGGAGGCTCTGGAGCTCCTTACTCTTTCCTTTGGTCACCAGGTGGACAAACGAATGATACAATATCCAATCTTTGTCCGGGTTCTTATTCGGTTACAATTACAGATAACTTAGGATGTAATCAAACATTTATTTCATTAATTAGCAATGTTAACGGACCAACTTTAACTATGGGTGCCGATAGTGTTTCTTGCTATGGAAGTTGTGATGGTTTGGCTTATGTGTCTGCTGTAGGAAACTCTCCTTTCAACTATCAGTGGAATGATCCGCTTCTTCAAACTAACGATACAGCAAGCGCATTATGTGCAGGAACATATTCAGTGGTTGTTCAAGATGTAAGCGGTTGTATAACTGTTGATACCGTTACAGTAAATGAGCCATCTCAAATTCAAGGTAATTTAACTAAGACTGATCCTAGTTGTGTTGGTGTTTGTGATGGAACCGCTACTGCTAATCCTTCAGGTGGCTCAGGAGCAGGATATACTTATCTATGGAGTCCGGGAGGTCAAACTACACCATCCATAAATGGTCTTTGTCCGGGAACTTATGTTGTTGTAATTACTGACAACACCGGTTGTTCTGAGACGGATTCAATTACCCTCAATCCGGCTAATCCTTTAAGTGTGAGTATTAATATTAATCATGCAACATGTAATGGAAATTGTGATGGTAACGCCCAAGCAATAGTTAGTGGAGGAACTCCTCCTTATTCTTATTCTTGGAATCCAAGTGGGCAAACAGGCCCATTAGCTATTAATTTGTGTGCAGGAAACTATACGCTAACAGTTACTGATCAGGCAGGTTGTACTCAAAATATAAACTTTAGTATTAATGAACCTACTTTACTTTCAACAACATCAAATGTAACTAATGAAAGTTGCCCTAATAGTTGTGATGGACAAATCACAACAAACCCTTCCGGAGGAACAGCACCTTATAGTTACATGTGGAGTAATGGAGGAACAACGCAAACAATCAGTAATCTTTGTGCAGGAACATATTCTGTCATAGTGGTTGATTCTAATGGTTGTGTTGCTTACGACACCTTAACGGTAACTCCAGCTAACCAAATATTAGACAATACTGTTGTAACCAATGCTACATGTGGTTTGTGTGATGGAACGGCTACTGCTAACCCTTCCGGAGGAAGTGGAAACTATAGTTATTTATGGATGCCAGGTTCACAAGCTACTCAGACAGCGGTTGGATTATGTGCGGGAGTTTATACACTTTATATTACTGATAATGTTTCTTTATGCTTAGATAGTTTTACCATTATTGTAAATAATGCTAACGGTCCTTTAGATTCAATAGCAAAAATAGATGAAAGTTGTGTTGGAACCTGTAACGGTCAAGCAATGGTTTATGCTTCAGGCGGAACACCACCATATACTTATTTATGGACTCCTGGAAATCAGACCAATGATACAATAACAGGCTTATGTGCGGGAACTTATATTGTACAAATTACTGATGCAAATAATTGCTCATCTTTTGATACGGTTACAATTGTGTCCTCTCCTTTAAATGTAGCAATTTTAGGCTCTGTAGATGTTCTTTGTAATGGAGATTGTAATGGTAACGCCACTGCATTAGCAAGTGGAGGAACATCTCCTTATAATTATTCTTGGTCACCGGTTGGACAGGTAACTCAAACAGCTATCAATCTTTGTGCAGGAAGTTATACAGTTACTGCAACTGATGCTAACAATTGTTCTGGTTCTTCAACAGTAGTAATTAATGAACCTGCAGTTTTAGTTGCTAATCCTTCCGTACTTGGAAATGCAACTTGTTTTGGTTCTTGTAATGGTTCTGCTACGGCTAATCCAACAGGTGGAACCGCACCTTATTCTTATTTGTGGAGTAATTCTTCTACTGCTCAAAACATAACTAACTTATGTGCAGGAACATATACAGTTACTGTTACTGATGCTAACGGCTGTACATCTATTGACAGTGTGACCATTACAGAAGCATCTCAAATATTAGCTAACCCTGTTACTACAAATCCTAACTGTGGAATTTGTGATGGAGTTATAACCTTAGCACCTTCCGGAGGAACAGGTCCTTACACTTATTTATGGTCTCCTGGTGGTCAAACCACACAAACCATTAGTAGTCTTTGTGCAGGTGTTTATAGTGTTACTATTACAGATGCAAATGGTTGTACAGCAAACTTTACTTTTGGATTAAGTAATAATAATGGACCGGTTGCCACAACTACCGTTCAAGATGTAAGTTGTTTTGGAACATGTAATGGTTCAATTTCGGTTAATGTATCTTCTGGAAATCCTCCATATACTTATCTATGGGATGACCCTAACGCACAAACCACTGCAACAGCAACAGGTCTTTGTGCCGGAATTTATAATGTAATTATCAGAGATGTTAATAATTGTATAACGGTATTAACTGATACAGTTAATGAGCCAACACAGATACAATCAAACATAAGTGCTACAAACATACTTTGTGCAAATGATTGCAATGGAACAGCGCTTGTAAATGCCAATGGTGGCACACCTGGCTATACTTATTTATGGTCTCCTGGCGGCCAAACCACACCATCTATAAGCAACTTATGTGCTGGAACATATATTGTTACCATTACTGATGCAAATGGTTGTTCTGTGGTTGACAGCATATCTGTGAATGCACCTAATCCTTTACTAATAGACAGTGTGTCGGTTATTGATGTAAGCTGTAGTGGAGCATGTGATGGAGTAGGAAATGTTTTCTTCACTGGTGGAGTGGGTCCATTCTCTTATAACTGGACTCCTGGTGGCCAGTCAACTCAACTTGCAGGAGGATTATGTTTTGGATCTAATACAGTTACCGTTACAGATGCAAATGGTTGTACAGCTAGTTTGACGTTTAATGTTGGGGCACAAGACACCGTTATTGCTGATGCCGGAAATGACACTACTTTATGTTTTGGTGAAGTTGCAATGTTAAATGGGTTTGTTCAAGGTCAAACCTCTTTTGAGTGGTTTGAATTACCTTCTAATACGTCTTTAGGTAGTAACTTGTCAATTAATCTTGGTGCTTTACCTGCAGGAACACATTGTTATGTTTTATATGCCACTAATACTGTGTGTGATGATTATGACACGATATGTATTACGGTAAACCCTGCTGTTAATGCTGATGCAGGTCCTGATACTAAAGTTATAAAAGGGAATTCAGTTCAACTGAGTGGTTCAGGTGGCAACTCTTATCTATGGTCTCCTCCAACTTGGTTAACCGATTCAACAATTGCGAATCCTACAAGTACACCGGACTCAACGATTACCTATTATTTAACAGTAATTTCACCGGATGGTTGTGTGGGTTATGATTCAGTTACTATTGAGGTAATTCCTCAAATTAAATTCCCAGATGGTATCTCACCAAACGGTGACGGTAAAAATGACACTTGGGTGATTAGCTTTATTGAGCAATATCCTAATGCTGTGGTTGAAATATATAATAGATGGGGAGAAATGCTTTATCGTTCGGAAGATTATAAAAACGATTGGGATGGAACCTATAAAGGTAAACCGCTTCCGGTTGGAACTTACTATTACATTATTGAACCAAATGAGGAAGGTGTGAAACCATTTACAGGACCAATAACTATAATGAGGTGATGAAGAAGCTGTTAGGAATAATATTAGTTTTTGGTTTTGCAGTTGCTAATGCACAACAACTTCCTCAATATAGCCAGTATTTATTGAATGATTACGTTATAAACCCTGCCGTAGCCGGAAGCAAACCTTTCTTTATTGGTAAAGCAAATTATCGTTATCAATGGGAGGGAATAACTGATGCTCCCAGAACTTACATATTAAGTGTTAATGGACCAACACCAAATAATAAAGTTGGTTTGGGCGGTTATATATTTACAGACCATGTTGGACCTACAAGAAGAACTGGTGGATATTTTTCTTATACCTATCATTTAAAAGTAACTGAAAACACAAAGTTGGGTTTAGGTTTAAGTGCCGGCTTACTTCAGTTTATGATTGATGGTTCTAAAATTACATTAAAAGACCAAGGAGATAACATTATTACCGGAGGAGTTCAATCGGCCCTTATTCCTGATGCAGGCTTTGGGTTTCATTATTATTCAGATAAATGGTTTGTGGGAGCATCAGCACCACAATTATTTAGAAATAGAATTAAGTTTTTTGAAGATGGAATTAATCCTACCGGAAGATTGTCAAATCATTTCTTTTTTATGGGGGGGTATAAGTTTGATGTAGCCGATGACATTCAAATTGAACCTACTGCCATGGTAAAAATGGTATCGCCTGTCCCTGTTCAATACGAGTTGAATGTAAGAGGAATATATGCAGAAAAAGTTTGGTTAGGCTTTGGTTATAGATACATGGATGCCATTAGCGGAATGATAGGTTATACATTTGCAGAAAATATTTCAGTAGGTTATTCCTATGATTATACATTAACCAATATTAGAAACTACAGCACCGGAACTCATGAACTGATGATTTCATTACGGTTTTACGATGCTAAAGAAAGAGCCAAGAAAAACTCTCCTTCTATTCAGTGAGTAAGTTATAGCTTAAAAATTCTTGAAATAGTAAAACCTAAACGATATTCTCCATCTGTAATATCAGATGTTGTTGCAGAGATATATTGAACTTCACTAAAACCTCTTGAATTGGTAAAGTTTACTTGAAAAACATGTCCTCCTGTATTAAATTCTATTCCTAATCCTATGGGGTCTTTAAGTTGTTCACTCATGGCTAAGCCATCATCTTTTAATACATAATGGTATTCACCAATAACGCCAATTAGTTTGGTGACTTGAAATCTAAAACCAGCTCCCATAGCAATTCTGTCATTGGCATCATCAAATGCTACAAAGTTTCTGTGAACGTAGGTAGGCATTATTTGAAATGAAAATCTTTCAGAGAATTTTCTTGCTAAAATTAATTGATAAGCATAAGACATTCTATGCGCGTATTCTGTAAAGTAATTGGCTGAGGTGCTGTCGGTAGATGCATTCATGCCGGTAGTGTAAACTTTTGCAATACCTACTAATGAAATAGGGGTTTTAGATGTTTGCCTGATAAACTTATACTTTGCGTAACCTTCAAATAGTTGTGTGTATGGTCCTGCTCCTTTATATCGAGTAAGCCCAATGTCTAAATCATTCGTTAATCCATATTCAAAACCAATGCTAATATCAGCCGAATTATCTAAACCAAACGCTGACTGAACTCCACCTGCTGCTCCGGCAATATCTCCGAAACGATGACCTACTCTAAAGTCTAATTCTTTTTTCCATAATGTTTCTGTACTATGGGCGTTTATTACTCTAGTAGAATTAAATGTATGATAAACCGGCTCTGCGTCTTGAGATTTCAAAGCTATAAAGCCAAATAAAAAAGAAATAACTAGAATATGTTTTTTATAAATCATAAGAGTATTAGTTTTCATTTTTTAGATTGATATAAGCCATTAAGTCTTCCAGTTGTTGATGGCTTAATCTTTCAAGAGTATAATTAGGCATATAAGGTTTATAACCGGGCATAGCATAAGTTCCTTTTCTTGTAATTTCATAAACTGAATAGTGTTTATTGGTATTTGCCCAGAATTTTAGATGTTGAAATGTTAGCGTACTTTTATTTAACTTGTAGTTAGTTACTCCTTCTTCATTGTGACAAGTTAGACAGCTCAATTCAAAAATTAACTTTCCGTTGTCTGCATTTCCATTTTTACCTAACTCTCTTTTATCTTTTGGTATAGGATCTAAAAAAGTTGCAGGCGAGTAATCTATATATTTTGACTTAATAATGTCAATTGCTTCTGTTTGTTTTGAATTGGATTTTAGTGCATTACCTATTTTCTCCTTTTCTTGTTCTGTAAGGTTTAAGTCGCTTACATTAAATCCAATACTTAAGAAGTATTCTACAACAGCATCCATTTCCCATTTTTCTAACTCTCTTCCTTGCGAACATTGAACAGCACAAAGATGAATAGCATTTACCAAAGTGTCTTTTGCGGGAGTAACTAAGCTACCGTATTTTTTTTGATAATCATCATTGTACCAAGTTTCTCTATTTACTATTCCATATAAAGTTGTTGCAGGTAAAAATTTAATATCATGTTTTTCAGCATAATGCAATCTTGTGTCAGGATTGCTATATCTCAAGTCCGGGTCTTCTTGTTTAACATTATGACAGTCAGTACACAAAAAATGCTTTGATTGAATTTTAGTTTTATTTCCATTTTGGTCAGTAGTATAACCTATTGTTACCAGCTCTTTACCTTTTTGAATGTTATCTTTATCAAGAGATGAGTAAGGTTTGTAATGAAGAGGCTTCTTATAACCCAACTCAACTAATATATCCAATACCTTATCAGAATCTTTTACCTGTTCTTTTTTAAAAAGAGAATAAGAAGATAATAGAATTACTGTTGAAATAATAAGAGAAAAAACTAAAGCGCTCTTTTTCATTTACTAAAAGTATAAATTCATTGTTAAATAAAAAAGCCCCAATAGTTTATTGAGGCTTGGTGGAGAATACCGGAGTCGAACCGGTGACCTCTTGCATGCCATGCAAGCGCTCTAGCCAGCTGAGCTAATCCCCCTTTTTAATGCGCAGCAAATGTATAAAGTATTTTTAAATTAATCAGTATCCTTTATCCACATAAAAAACTTTGGATTGTTTAAGTAAGCCTCAAAATCTTTACTGAAGATGATGTGAAAAAAGTCAATTAGAGGAATTATGCCTAAACCGCCACCAAGTGTTAATGAATAAAATAAAGGAACTTTAGAATCCGTACCTAAATAAAGCCTATGCGCACCAAACGGACCTAACAACAGAGTAAAGATAGCTGCTTTTAGTTTGCGATGTTTAGGTGTAGCTTCCTCTAAAAGCAAAACAGTTTCATCAGCTTCTTCTAACATGCTATCAACCAGTAAAACATTTTTATCAATAGAATAGTGATCTTGGCTAACAGAAATTTTAACCAAAAGAATAATAAATATAGAAGTAAAAATTATTTTCATACTAAAAGGCTATCCGAAATGGACAGCCTTTTAAAATTATTAGATTATTATTATTTATTTGCTGCAAATCTTTTAGATACTTCGTCCCAGTTAATTACATTAAAAAATGCATTGATGTAATCAGGTCTTCTGTTTTGGTAGTTTAAGTAATAAGCATGCTCCCATACATCTAATCCTAAGATAGGAAATCCTCCACATCCTATTCCCGGCATTAATGGGTTGTCTTGATTTGCAGACGAACAAACTTCGAGTTTCCCTCCTGAATGAACACATAACCATGCCCAACCAGAACCAAACCTTGTAGCCGCAGCTTTACTAAAAGCTTCTTTAAAAGCATCAAACGAGCCAAAAGAAGAATTGATTGCATCAGCTAATTCACCGCTTGGTTGTCCACCACCGCTTGGAGACATTACTTCCCAAAACAAACAATGGTTGTAGTATCCACCTCCATTATTTCTAACAGCAGCATTATCCACACCTGTTTTAAGTATTTCTTCAATAGATTTCCCTTCTAATTCAGTACCGCTTATAGCATTGTTTAAGTTATTGGTATAACCTGCATGATGCTTAGAATGGTGTATTTCCATTGTTTTTGCATCAATATGAGGTTCTATAGCATTATAGTCGTAAGGTAATTTTGGTAATTCGAAAGCCATAATTTATTTATTTAAATGTTAAACTAATTATTAATCAGCTTCAAAGGTAAAAAATATAATACCTATAAAAAATAGTTAAAATTTGTTAAACCATTGATTTTTTTCATATATTTGCCCCTTAATTAAAAACCTAACTCTAAAAAATTAAAAAAATGAAAAAGGTATTTGCACTTTTAGTAATGGGTGGTTTAGTAAGTTTAGTTGCTTGCGGACCGTCTGAAGAAGAACAAAAGAAAATGGAAGAAGAAGCAGCTGCTCAAGTTGAGGAGATGATGAAAGGTCTTGAAGAAGAAATTGACAACGCTACTGCCGAAATGGAAGAAGTAGTTGAAGAAGTTGATTCTACAGCGACTGAAGCTACTACTGAAGAGCACACAGAAGAAGCTCACTAAGAATTTTAGTTCTTACTTTAAAGGTCGGTTTATCCGACCTTTTTTTGTTTATATACATGAGGATTGATATTATAACGGTATTACCTGAACTTCTAAAAAGTCCTTTTGAAGCATCAATTTTAAAACGTGCTCAAGATAAGGGCTTAGTTGAAGTAAATATTCATAATCTTAGAGATTACAGTACAGACAAGCATAAAAATGTAGATGATTATGCTTTTGGCGGAGGTGCAGGCATGGTAATGTCTATTGAACCTATAGACAACTGTATAAAGAAATTAAAGCAGGAGAGAGACTACGATGAGATTATTTACATGGCACCTGACGGAGAAGAGTTTTCACAAAAGATAGCCAATCAGCTATCACTACTAAAAAATATAATTATTCTTTGCGGTCATTACAAGGGAATTGACGAAAGAGTTCGTGAACATATTATTACAAAAGAAATTTCAATTGGAGACTATGTTTTATCGGGAGGAGAGTTAGCCGCTGCAGTAGTGTCAGATGCTATCATTAGACTTTTGCCGGGTGTTTTAAATGATGAAACATCTGCTCTGAGCGATTCATTTCAAGATGATTTAATATCTCCGCCAGTTTATACAAGGCCGGCAGAATATAATGGCTGGAAAGTTCCGGAAGTCTTATTAAGCGGAAATCAAAAATTAATTGATGAATGGAGACATAGCCAATCTATTGAGCGAACAAAAGCGAAAAGACCGGATTTACTAAAAAAATAAGCTAAAAAATTCTTTCAAATGATTAATTTTATCAGGCAATAACGAAATACAGATTTCGTTACGAATATGCCAAATAAGAAGTTAATGCGATTATACCTTTTACTTTTACTACTACTATTTTCATTTATAGCTGATGCTCAAGAGGGGCCAATAGGCACATGGAGAGATCACTTACCTTTTTCAAATGGTGTAGCTGTTACAGAAGGAAACGGCAAAATTTACTGTGCATCTCAGTCAGCATTATTTTCTTACGATATTGAATCTGATGAAATTGTAAGGATGTCAACAATTACCGGATTGTCAGATGTTGGCATTAGTACCATTCGGTTTGTAGAAACCGAAGAGGTGTTGATTATTGCATACACAAACGGAAATATTGATTTACTTGATAACACTAATACAATTTATAATATATCAGCCATTAAAAACAGTTCTATCGCTGCTGATAAAAGAATCTATAATATATTCACAAGCGGAGATAAAGTTTACCTATCCTGTGGTTTTGGAATTATTTTACTAAATATTAGTAGAAAAGAAGTACTGAAACGTATTTAATAGGAAACTTAAGTACATACGTAAAAGTAAATGATGTAGCTATTTTTCAAGGAAAAATTTATGCAGCAACAGACAATGGGATATATGAAGCATTTTTGAGTAGCCCAAATTTAGCCGATTATAACGAGTGGAATATTTTGCCAAGTATGCCATCATTAAAGTATAACACCATTGAGGCTTTTCAAAATAAGTTGTACGTGAATATAGAATATCCAATTTATAATGGAGATACTGCCTACTGGTATGACGGAGTGAGCTGGAACAAGTTTACAGAATTAATTGGCTCTGACAATTTAGATTTTAATGTCACTAACAATCATTTATGTATTTCACATAATGGTAGTTTGGATGTTTTTGACCAAAACTTAACGGTTCATAGAAATATTTTCACCTATAGTAATGAGTACTATCCGGCACCAAGTCAGGGAATATTTTCGTCAAGCTTATTTTGGATTTATATAGCAGACAAAAACTTTGGACTTTGTAAAATGCATAACTCTTGGAGCGTTGAATACAAAACTCCTGATGGACCAAAGTCTAACAACGCATTTAAAATGGATTTAGTAAATAAGAAAATTGCTGTTGTTCCGGGAGGCTATGACGGAACACTAAATAATTTATTTGCCCAACCCGAGTTTTATTATTTTGATAAAACCTGGAAAAATTTTGATGAAAACAATTTCTCTGCATTTGATTCAATTTTTGATTTTTCTGAAGTAGAAATAGACCCAAATGATGAAACTCATTTTTTTATTGGAACTTGGGGAGGAGGTTTGTTAGAGTTTAAAAATGAAGAATTAATAAATGTATTTGATGAAACCAATAGCATACTTCAAGAGCAACAAGGAAATCCAGGCTCCGTTCAAGTGGTGGCATTAGAGTTTGATGAAGACGGAAACCTATGGATTGTTCAGCCTTTTACAACAAATGCCATAACAGTATTAACTAAAAACGGTGTATGGCACAATTATAATATTGCTCCTTATTTAGATGGAACTTCAAGAACATCCGGATTGATAATAGATAATTTCAACAGAAAGTGGATAGTTGACGGAAGAGGCCATAAAATAGTTGTATTTGACGATGGAGGAACTTTAGCCGATAAATCGGATGATCAACTAAAATTAGTTGATGGTAACTCAGGTGGTGGCAACATACCCGGCTCAACAATATTATCGATTACTAAAGATTTAGATGGCGAAATGTGGATTGGAACTGATGAAGGCCCATGCGTAATATATGCTCCGGGCAATGTTTTTGACGGAGGAGATTACGATGCACAGCAAATATTAATTGAACAAGACGGAATTGCTCAAATACTACTTGAAACTGAAATTATAACTACTATTGAAATTGATGGTGCAAACAGAAAATGGTTTGGTACGCTTAACTCCGGTGCATATTTAATGACATCAAACGGAACAAAACAAGTTTTTCATTTTACAAGACAAAATAGCCCGCTTTATGCAAATTTGATTAATGACATTGTAGTTGATAATGAAAATGGCGAAGTGTTTTTTGCAACTGAAAAAGGCATTATTTCATATAAAAGTACGGCAACAGAACCAAGACCAGATTTTTCAAATGTTGTAGTTTACCCTAATCCTGTTAAACCGGGATATACGGATTTAATAGCCATAAAAGGATTGATGGAAGATACAAATGTTAAAATTACAGATGTAAGTGGTAAAATTGTTTTTGAAACACTTTCATTAGGTGGGCAGGCAATTTGGGATGGAAAAAGCTTCTCAGGAAACACCGTTAGGTCAGGAGTATATTTAATTTTTTGTGTTAATCCTGATGGAAGCCAAGATTATGTGGCAAAACTCTTACTTTTGGATTAAGAGTATTCATGCAAAGATGTATCGTCATATTTTTTTTATTGAGTTCTTATTTTCTCAAGGCTCAGGAATTTTTTTGGGAAGATCATTTGCCCTACAACAATGTAATTAAATTAGCTCAGTCATCTTCAAAAATATATTGCGCTACTTCTTATGCTATTTTTATTTACGATAAACAAGAAAAAACCGTCAATAAACTTAGTAAAGCTCAAGGGCTATCAGATATCGGAATTTCAACAATTGCATTTAACTCTACTACAAGCCAACTATTTATTGGATATACAAATGGCAGTGTAGATGTTTTAGAAAATAATACCATTACCAATTATCCATTTATTAAAGAAAAAAACATACTCGCCTCAAAAGCAATTAACAACATCATTTTTAAAAATAGTGAAGCAATAATAGCAACAGGCTACGGAATATCAATTTTTGATATTACTAATGAAGAACTTAAATCATCTTATTACATAGGAAAAAACAATACTTTTTTAAAAGTTAATGATATAGTCTTGCTAAATAACTTGATTTATACCGCTACCGATTCAGGTTTGTTTTATGCAGATACAACGAAAGACTTAACCGACTATAATAACTGGCAAGCAGATACAGGATTGTTTAAAGGAAAATTTAACTTGGTAGAGGAGTGGAACGGAAACCTTTGGGCAAATTACTCCAGTAATATATATAACGGAGATACTTGTTATATTATGAATCAAGGTGGATGGATGAAAGCTCCTGCCTCTGTTTTTAGAAATAGCTATAGTCTTGAGAAAGGCATTACAGAAATGGTGTTTTCTCATAACGGAGCCATTCAAACGATGCGAGAAAACGGCTCGTATAAACAACAGTTTTTAGGAGAAGAACCAAGGTTTGCTATCCAAGACCAAAGTGATTCAACAATATTTTGGGCGGCAACAACATACTCCGGTTTAATTAAAATTAGAAATTTACTTATCGAAGAGTTTATTATTCCTGACGGACCAACTACAAACAGAACCTGGGAGTTTGATGTGAAAAATGGTGAAATTGCTTGTATTCCCGGAGCGTTTAACAGTGCTTTAAATAACATTTACAACATTGATGGCCTTTCAATTTTTAAGGAAAACAATTGGGAAACATATAATGGAGCTGACGACAAAGGGTTTGATACCTTATTTGATTTAGTTGATATTAAATATGATAAAAACAATAGTGGAAGTATTTTTTTAGCCTCATGGGGTTTAGGGTTAGCTGAATTTAATAACGGAAAAATTATTAATGTGTTTAACGACCAAAATTCAACTATACAGAGCCGTTCAGCATTTAAGTGGTTTGGTATTGGCGGAATAGCTTTTGACAAAACCGGAAATTTATGGTGCACCAATTCATTTGCAAGCAGCTCTCACTTAAACAGAAAAGATAAAACCGGAAATTGGCATTCATTTAATCTTTCTCCGTTCATTAATGATGGATTTGGAATAGGAAAAGTAATTATAGATGATGCCGATAATAAATGGTTGCTACTATCAAAATATGGTAAAATAGTTGTCTTTAACGAAAATGGAACTATTACCAACTCTTCAGATGACTCTTTAAGAGAAATAACATCACTTATTAATGAAGGAAGTTTACCGGGCTCTTTCCCGGGAACCTTGGTGTTTGATAAAAACGGAACAGCTTGGGTAGGAACAAATGATGGGATTGCCTATTTAAAAAATGCAAAAGATATATTTCAATATGATGATGTAAACTTTAGACGGGTTTTTGTTGATGGAGATTCAAGTTTGGGGACCTTTTTAAAAGGAGAAAACATTGCTGATATTGAAGTAACAAACGTTAATCAAAAATGGGTGGGAACAATAGGCAAAGGAATTTATTTAATGAATGAAAACATGGATAAAATTATTTTTCATTTTACAGAAGAAAACAGTCCATTATTTTCTAATGATATTTTAGCCTTGAAATATGAAGGAAAAAGTGGAAAGCTATTTATTTCTACATCTTATGGAGTAATGTCTTTAAAAATTACAGAAGAAAAAATCTTCCAAAACTTTAATGAGATCCTTATTTACCCCAACCCTGTTAATATATCTACTGAAAACAATTTAACTATAGATAATTTACCTAAGGGCACAATTATTAATATTACAGATGTTTCCGGAAACATGGTAAATAAATTAATTTCCGAATCATCAAGTGTGGTGTGGGATTTAACTGATTTTTCAGGAGCAAAAGTAAAGTCAAACATCTATCTTCTTTACTTTTTAAATAGTAATGGAAGCGATAAAACAAGAAAAAACGTATTACTTACAAATTAGATGCATATTAATACTCGTGCCATAGTATTAAAAACAATTGATTACTCTGACAACAGTTTTATTGCCAATTTATATACCGAAAATCTAGGTAAAAGAAGTTTTATAGTTAAGGGTGCAAAAAAGAGTTCATCTAAAAATAAAATGGCTTTTTTTCAACCACTATCGCTAGTCAATATTTCTTTTCATGACTTGGCGAATAAAAATTTACACTATATCAAGGAAATCAAGTTTGAAGAGCCCTACAACTTTATAGGAGAGGATATAAACAAATCTTTCATCATTCTTTACATGGCCGAGTTTTTAGGACAATGCCTCAAAGAGGAAGAATCCAACCCTTCTTTATTTCAGTTTATTTTTTCTTCACTCGAATGGCTTACACATCATCAGTCTGTGCATAATTTTCATTTAGTTTTTACTATTCAGTTAAGCAAATATCTTGGCTTTTTTCCTCAAGGAAAATTTTCTGAATTAACTAATGTTTTTGATATGGAGAATGGAGAGTTTGTATCAGTAAAACCTGGACATGATAATTTTTTAGAGCATAAAAAGGCTAAAGATTTTCATACACTTTTAAACCTTAGCTATAGTCAATTAGATTTACTAAAGATATCGAATATAGAAAGACGTGAATTATTAGATTCAGTATCTAATTACTACAAAATACATCAGCAAGGATTTAAAACCTTAAAGTCGGCCGAAATTCTTGAAACGGTGCTAAATTAAATTATTTATCTCCTAAAATAATTGGCATTCCGTCTTTACCTCCAATAATTACAACTTTTGAGTTCGGTGATTTGGCAAGCTCAAGAGTAGCTTCAATTCCTTTTTCTTTTAAGATATTGTCAGTCAAAGAAGCATTTAAAATTCTGTTGGCATTGGCTTTACCTTCAGCATCAATTTTTTGTCTTTCCGCTTCTTTTTGGGCTTTAGCAAGTTTAAACTCATATTCTAAAGACTCTTGTTCTTGTTTTAACTTGTTTTCAATTGCCGCTTTTATAGTTGGTGGTAGTGTAATATCTCTTACCAAAACCTCATTAAGTTGAACAAACTGTTTATCTAAAATTATCTTCGTTTCTTCAAATATCTCACTTTGTATAGCGTCTCTTTTACTTGAATAAATTTCTTCGGGAGTGTATCTTCCAATTACACTTCTCGTAGCCGAACGAATGGAAGGTATTACGACTCTATTTAAATAATCTTCACCTTTTTCTTTATGAAGGAAAGGAAGTTTGTCATAAACAGGTTGATACCAGGTAGACACCTCAACAGATATTTCTAAACCATTTGAAGATAATACAGCCATTTTTTCTTGAACTTCTTGTTGACGCACTTCATATACTTTCATATCGTTCCATGGAGCTATTAAATGCCAACCTTCTCCATAAGTATTTTCAGTGTCAACCCCAGCTCCAAAAGTTTTAAATAGTACTCCTGCCTCCCCAGCTCCTATAGTTACAGACATCTTAAACATGGCTACTATAATAACAATTACTGCAATGGAAACAATAATGATTCTTTTTAGTCCTGCTGGAAATTCAGGGTTATTATACTTCTGATAATTACTCATAGTTTTATATTTTGTTGGGGTCTAAGGTAAGGCTTATTCTACTTATAATCTAGAACACTTGTGTATAAACTGATAAATGGGTCTTTTTTGGAGTTTGGGACCATTACATATTCACAAGCATTCTCGTCAGAATGAATTCCAATTTTTTTAATCTCTTCAAATGAAATTAAAGCCTCATTATTCTTAATAACCCTAAACATAGAATAGTTTAAATCGATAAGAATTGATTGTATTTCATTTTGACGATTAATTCTCTCAGTATTTTTTTCACTGTAAGCCGGTAAAATTTCAATCAAAATAATAGGGGCATAACTTTTAATGTCTTCTAAAAAGCTATGTATAACCTCTAATTCTGCTCCTTCAACATCAATTTTTAAAACTGAAAAAGATTCATCACCAATAACAGATTTAATACTTTTCAAGTTAAACAATGGGATAAATTCTTTTTTAAATATTTTTTGATTTGGCCTAAAGTCCTCAATAGTTGAAGCACTACTATCAGACTTTCCTTCACTGAAAAAAACTAATTTACCTACCTTATTTTCTTTAGAAATTCCAATTGGTATAAGTTCGGTACTTTTTATAGAGTTAATTTGAATTAAAGTATTAGTATAATTTACACATATTGGATTTGGTTCAAATCCAATATAGGGAATTGTTTCAGACACACTTCTCAATTTTAATAAAGTTTGTCCAATATTTACTCCAACATCAACAAATCTTTTTGAATCAATTTGAAGAACAATTTTTAATAATTGAATCATCCATGGTTCAGACATAAATAAATTAGAAAAGCCAATTCCGCCATTTACGGGAATAATGAACTTTTTTTCATTTAAGAAAATAGAACTTTTAACATTAAGATACCTTAAGAGTTTTATCTTATTTAGCGCTCTTACTAAAACTTTATTCATAATTGCGAAAATAGATAAAAAGAAAAGAAAGGGCCTATAACTAACTTATGGATTTACGAAAGTATTATTTTAATGACTACTTACGTGAGCCTCAGCTACCTGGATAATTTCTTTGGTAATAGTATCATAAATGTATGCGACAATTATACAGTTTTCATGATTCCATGTCTCATTTTTAAAATCAAAGAAAAACTCTTGAGAGTCTGTTGAACCGGCTGTAGAAGCAGGTATTTCAGTACCCCAAGTAGAATTTAGAGCTTTACGTAAAACATGTCGGTGACGGTAATTCGGAATATTAGTAGACCCATCTAATTGCCAATCAATGATATTATCTTCAATAATATAAACAGTCAACTTATAGGTTGATGAACCATTGTTTAACCATTCACTAGTAATATTAGTTTTTAAAATTTTATCAGCAGAGCTAAACCAGTTTTTAATATCTATTTTAACATCACAGGGTAATTTTTTTTGATTATCTACCTCTGTTTGCCATGAAGTAGGAGAAAGAAGAAGAGGTTTGTTTGTTCCATCATCCTTTCTATTGACCGTTCCTCTGGGAATTCCTGAAATTCCAAAGGTGCTTATGTAAGTTGCTCCTGCTTCAGTATTGAAGTCAGTTTCATACATTCCTGTTCCGGGATTAGTTGTAGCAAAGTTAGTTCCGTGTATAGACACCACAATAGCAGTATCACCATATACAGAATCAATACTGTTTGCATATACTGCCCCTGCCGGACAATTCGGGCATTTGTGACCTGTGTATTCCTCCAATAATGCATACCTTACAGTTGAATTGGGATTAGATGAAACTGAGTCATCATATACTACATCTGTTGGAACAACAACATTGCTAGTTGGGTAAGGGTTTTTTACTTTATCACAAGCAAAAAATACAAACAAGCAAACAAAAGAAACTAAAACAAGTTTTTTCATATTACAAATTTACTAAAAACTAGTGGTTATTAATAATGAAAGTCCGCTTGATGCAGGAACTGCTCTACACACACCACCTACACAAAACAAACCTTCACGTTGCTTTCCGTAAGAAACTAAAAAAGTAGTTGCTTTATTGTTATAGCCTAAACTAATTATAGGGTAATGAAGTTGTTTTTTAGGATCCTTATTACCATAGTTATATTGATTTTGAATGGCAAAAAACCAATGTGGCGCATAAGAATACTCTAAAACAACGGTAGCCCAATCTCCCTGATCTTGCTCTGTAGTTAGAGATTGAAGTTCTGCTCTTAATGAGTTTTTACTATTGAGTTTATAGGTCATTTCCGCCACTACCACATCTGCATAAATTATTCCGTAGCCGCTTTTACCTTCAATAACATCCTTGTCGTAAGCTATATTGGCGTAAGTCAATTTTCCTTTAAAGCTTTTATTGAATTTTTTACTTAGCTCAATGTTAAAATCTTTAAAGTAAACTTGCCCCATACTAAAATACTCTGATGTATAACCTTGACGAGTAGAATCTATACCAGCAATGCCTGTCGTATCCAAATTATTGGCTGAAGAATAGTTTATAAGAATAGTCCAGCCATATTTACCCCCTAATTTAGACTTTTTTGGAACTTTATATAACATTTCACCTTGGAAAGCAACTTCACCGTTTGGTTGTGTTGCATAAGGGTAAAGAGTAGCTAATAGGTTATAAGAATGTTGTCGGGTTAATGCGGGATGAAAGTTAATCATCACGTTTGTAAGTGCTTCGTTTCTATCTGACCTAAAACTCATGTTATCAATTCTTTTTGCTGAAAGCGACAATCCAAAGCCTTTTGTCGAATAAGTGGTTTGTAATAATATGCCTTCACCGTTTTTGTATATAAATCCATTGTCTGCAGAAGGGTCATTAATTTTATAAACGTATTCTCCCATGAAATTAAATCCGCCTCTAATAATATTTAATCTACCACCATAAGCCCCAACATTCTCAGGTAAAATTAGGTTGGCATCTTCATCAGGTTGATATTTACTCACAAAACTACCGCCCAAAATAAATTTAGTTTTCTTTTCATTTAGTTTTTTAAACGCATCGTTTATATTTATTTCACCATCAATCCCTCTTACAATTCCTTGGCCAAGAGCAAAAAATAACCGTTGTTTTCCATAAATTCCTTTTACTTCTACTCCTTTAAAAGGCTTGTATTTCACTCTGAAGCCTTCCATTGCGTTATCCCAGCCTAAGTTTCTGTCTTCATAAGTTCTGAAAATCATTCCGCTTCCAAACTGTTCGTAATAATTTCCGGCAGTAATTTCTATGTCTTCATGGCTGTATTTTGCATATTTATATGGAATGCCTTGCCCTTTAAAACCTGTGGGATAACCTAAAAGAGGATTTTGATATGCCTCATACCTTATACCTGCCGAAAAATTTCCTCTGATATAATTAAGATTTAAAAATCCATTCATTAAAACATCTTCGGGAACATCCTGAGCACCAATTAAAGAATCCGGCTCATAGTATTGTGTTAATATTTGAAAATTACCACTAATGTTTCCGGCATCAATTTTATTTTCGGTAGTAGAACCCGAAGAATTATCATTTGACTGATTGTCTTGCTCCTGAGCATTTAACAATACCGATAAAGAAAGGGATAAAAGCAAAAAAAGGGACTTTTTAACAGTCCCTGAAAGGCAATAATTTTTTTTCATGATCAGTGCTTGCAAGTTTTAGAGTGTTCCGCCTTCAGCCAGTTTTTTAATTTTTTCGTAAAGCTCATCTTCATCTCCTTCTGCATATGAGTTATGTTGCCATACTATATTTCCATTTCCGTCCAATAAAAAAGTGTGAGGAACATTATTCACGTTCATCGCTCTTTTTAAATCTTGATTAGGGTCAATATAAACATCATACTCCCAGCCCTGACCATTAACGTAAGGCGCAACTTTTGCCATGTTTCTAGTATCATCTATTGAAATTGCAATTAATTTCACTCCTGTTTCTTCTACCCAGTCTTCGTAAACATCAGCAATGTTATTTAACTCTCTTTTACATGGGCTACACCATGTTGCCCAAAAACTTATTACTATTGGTTTCCCTTCATTCGATATATTTTTAGTGTCAAAACTTGCTCCATCAGTTGTTTTAACTTCTACTGAAGGTATTGTGTTTCCCTCTCCTTGAGAGAAGGCTAGGCTTGAGATAAGTAAAATAGATAGTGTAATAAATAATTGTTTCATAGTACAAATTTTAAATATTAGTGTGCAATTTGCAAAGAGTATGCCACCAATTTTTAGTAGTCCAAAAGTAATATAAAATAGCTATTAGTCGCAATTTCCAGTCGTCAATTATTGGAAAGCTATTTTTAGCAATACTATTATATTATTCATTTCGGCTGATTTTTACATTTATTTGCTTAAATTTGAATTCTTATAAAAAGTTAAAAACAGAATTTTATGAAAAAACTTTTACTTGTTGGATTTATTTTTTCAGTTGGATTTGCTACTGCACAATCTATCAAATTAAAAAATAAAGATAATAGTGCTGTGGTTACAAACACTTCGCAAAGTGTTTCCGGCCCGGTTACAGCTACTGAAATTAATTTTAATATTGAAATTGAAAACGCCTCTACAAGTCAGATTGTGGTAAGAGCTAAACGACTTGAATTGGTTTCGGTAAATGGCACAAAAAATGGTTTTTGCTTTGGTTTTACTTGTAATGAATATACTTCTGGGAGCACTCCAATTGCTAATATGCCTCAAGATAGTCTGATTTTAGCACCAGGCGCAAAAGATGGTCTTACAAAATTACAACACATTCCTCAAAATGTTCAAGGAACTGCCACTTATAGAGGAGTTTTTTGGGTTTCTGGGAATCCAACGGATAGTGCTTATGTAGATGTTACATTTTCAACTTGGGCTACAGGAATAGAAACAAATAAGACGGAAAGTAATTTTGTTGAAGCATATCCTAATCCTGCTCAAAACACAATCAATATTGCGTACAATTCATTAAACCCACAAAACACTTCTATTGCTGTTTATAATGTTTTAGGAGAGAAAGTTAGAGAAATTACTAAATTGAATAAAGACGGTGTAAGTAGTGTTGATTTATCTTCACTTGAAGCAGGAGTTTACTTCTACTCGATGATAGTAAATAATAAAACTGTGATTACCAAAAAGTTTATGGTAACTAAATAAACAAGACTTTATAAAAGTTCTGAAGCCAGCTTTTCCATTCCGGAGCTGGCTTTTTCTTTATATATTATCAAATTTTCAACATCTTGAATATTAATATCACTCGGGTCAATCAGATACTTCTTTGAATTATTTGATACAAAGTTAACGAGTCCTGCAGCAGGGTATACGGTTAATGAAGAACCAACCACAATAAATACATCTGCTTTAGAAGCTACTTCATAAGCTATTTCCATATTTGGAACAGCCTCTCCAAACCAAACAACATGAGGCCTTAGCTGTGAACCTAATTCACATTTGTCGCCTATATTTAGCTTCCAGCTTTTAAGGGTATATATCAAATTGGGATTAAGAGTACTTCTGCACTTCATTAGCTCTCCATGAAGATGAATGACCTTTTTAGAACCGGCCTTCTCATGTAAATCATCAATATTTTGAGTGATTACATGAACATCATATTTTCCCTGAAGTTGCGCAATAAGTTTATGAGCTTGATTGGGTTTGGCACTTAAAAGTTGTTTACGTCTTTCATTATAAAAATCCAATACCAATTTTGGGTTATGCCTCCATGCATCAGGCGTAGCAACTTCTGAAATTTTATGATTTTCCCAAAGCCCATCATGGTCTCGGAATGTTTTAATTCCGCTTTCTGCACTCACTCCCGCACCTGTAAATACCACTATTTTTTGCATGGACTTTATCTAAAAATCTTTCCAAAATAAGGATATTTTCCTTTCAGTTCAAATTTTTACCTTTACAGGCTTATTAAAATTGTAAAATGCCAAAAAATAGAAGAGTACAAGAAGCGTTAGATTATCATTCACAAGGAAGACCAGGTAAGATAGAGATAAATCCTACTAAGCCTTACAATTCTCAGAGAGATTTATCTTTGGCATATTCACCCGGAGTTGCTGAACCATGCAAAGAAATTGCAAAAAATCAGGATGAGGTATATAAATATACAGCGAAAAGTAACTTGGTAGCAGTTATTTCTAACGGAACAGCTGTTCTTGGTTTAGGAGATATTGGACCTCACGCTGCTAAGCCTGTTATGGAAGGGAAGGGGTTATTATTTAAAATTTTTGCGGATATTGATGTGTTTGATATTGAAGTGGATGCTTCTGATGTAGATAAGTTTGTTGAAACCGTAAAAGCAATTTCTCCCACTTTCGGAGGAATAAATTTAGAAGACATTAAAGCTCCCGAATGTTTTGAAATTGAAAAAAGGTTAAAGGAAGAGCTTTCTATTCCCGTAATGCATGATGATCAACATGGAACCGCCATTATTAGCGGTGCTGCTTTAATTAATGCCGTTGAACTTTCCGGAAAAAGTATGGGCACAATAAAAGTAGTAGTTAATGGTGCAGGAGCCGCTGCTATTTCTTGTATTAAGTTGTGGATGTCGCTTGGAGTAAAAAGCAAGAACATTATAATGCTGGATAGTAAGGGCGTAATTAATAAATCAAGAAAAGATTTAGATGCAAGCAAAAAGAAATTTGCCATAGATACGAAGCTAAAAACATTAGCAGATGCTTTAAAAGGAGCCGATGTGTTTTTGGGTTTGTCTAAGGGCGGAGTAGTAAATAAATCAATGATTAAGAGCATGGCCAAAAACCCAATTGTTTTTGCCCTTGCAAACCCTGACCCTGAAATTTCCTATAAAGATGCTACTGATGCAAGACCTGATATTATTATGGCAACAGGTCGTTCAGATAATCCTAACCAAGTAAATAATGTGCTTGGCTTCCCTTTTATTTTTAGAGGAGCAATGGATGTAATGGCATCAAGGATTAATGAAGAAATGAAGTTAGCAGCTACTAAAGCTATTGCTACTTTGGCCAAGGAATCTGTTCCTGAAGAGGTTAATCAAGCTTATGGAGAAGTTAATTTATCTTTTGGAAAGGATTTTATTATTCCTAAACCATTAGACCCAAGACTACTAACTACAGTAGCTCCGGCTGTTGCAAAAGCAGCTATTGCATCAGGTGTGGCAAAGAAAAAAATAACTAATTGGGCAAAGTACAAAGAAGAGCTTGAAACTAGAATGGGCTTGGACAATAAGCTAATTAAAAACATAACTCAAAAAGCAAAGTTAAATCCTAAAAAAGTTGTTTTTGCAGAGGCAGATAATTATAAAATTTTAAAAGCAGCTCAAATTGTAAAAGATGAAGGAATAGCTGTTCCAATACTTCTTGGCAACGAAAAGAAAATACACCAACTCATTGAAGAGTACCAACTAGACTTAGACGGTACAGAAATAATTGACTCTAAATCAGAAAAAGAAAGGAAAAACAGAGAAAAATACGGCACCATATTTCACGACAAAAGAAAGCGTAAAGGTTTGACAAAGTTCGAAGCAATTAAATTTATGCGTGAAAGAAATTATTATGGTTCTGCAATGGTAGATGCCGGTAAAGCCGATGCAATGATTTCGGGAATTACCAGAAATTACCCTTCAACAATAAAGCCGGCTCTTCAGGTAATAGGAAAAGATGATGGCGTTGATAAAATAGCCGGTATGTATGTTATTATTTCTAAAAATGGACCTTATTTCTTTGCCGATACTACTGTTAATATAAATCCATCAGCCCAAGATATTGTAGATATAACCTTGCTAACAGCTAAAATTGTTGAGCGATTCAGAGTTAAACCACATATTGCTTTGTTATCCTATTCAAACTTTGGATCATCGGATGGCGAAGATGCGGTTAAAATGAGAAAGGCTGTGGAAATATTAAATCAAAACCACCCTGAAATAGTTGTTGATGGAGAAATACAAGCAAATTTTGCCGTTAATACTGAGTTAATGCAAGAAGTCTATCCATTTTCCAATTTAGCCGGAAAACGTACAAATACCTTTATTTTTCCTAATTTAAGTGCCGGAAATATAGCCTATAAAATGGTTCAGGAAATTAATAAAGCAGAAACTATAGGGCCTATTCTGTTGGGGATGAAAAAGCCTGTTCATGTATTACAAATGGGAAGTTCTATCAGAGAAATTGTAAATATGGTTACTATTGCAGTAGTTGATGCTCAAACAAGACAATAATGATAGCCCACATTAAAGGATTAATAACTGAAAAATACCCTACCCATGTTGTAATTGACTGCAATGGAGTAGGATATCATTTAAACATTTCATTAAACACCTATTCTAAAATTTCTGACAAGGAGTCGTGTAAATTACTAACGCAGTTAATTGTTAGAGAAGATGCTCATATCCTTTATGGATTTTATGAAGCAGAGGAAAGAGAGTTGTTTCGTCATCTAATCTCAGTATCAGGTATCGGATCTTCAACGGCTATGATGATGTTATCATCCCTTTCTGCTGATGAAATTAAATCGGCTATCGTAAATGAAAATGTTTCTCTAATTAAGAGTATTAAAGGGATAGGGCCAAAAACTGCCCAAAGAGTAATCCTGGATTTAAAAGATAAATTTGGGAAAGTGAGTTTAAAAACGGCAGAAAATATCTTGTCACACAATACAGTTAAAGAAGAAGCGTTAACAGCACTGGTTGCTTTAGGCTTTCAGAAAAATATAGCTGAAAAGGCAATAAACAAAGCATTTCAAGATGTAGAAGGAAAAGCCCGTGTTGAAGAACTCATCAAGCTTGCTTTAAAAAATTTATAAAAAATCGCACATCTAAAGACATATAAGTTAAAACACTTATTTGCCGTTGCCTTTTTTGTTGGTATAGGATGGTTATTGCTTAGCTCTAACTCATCAGCCAAAGAAAAAGAAGGCTTTGAAAAAAATTATACTACTTCATTTTATGAAGCACTAAATTTTCCTGTAGATTCTCCGGAATTAATTTATCCTTTTAACGAAAATGAAAGTGGTGGATTGTATGGAAACAAACCATCTAACATTAAAACGGGATATGAATATGACCCAGAAACAGGCACTTATACTTACTCAGAGAAACTAGGGGAAAGGGATTACAGAAGACCCGAATTGATGACCTATGAAGAATATCTTCAATATGATTTAAAAAAGGCAAATAGAGAATACTGGAAACAAAAGTCACTTGAAGAAACTCAAGAAGAAACCAAAGGATTTGCTCCATCTTTAAAAGTAAATAGCAAGGCGTTTGAAAGCATATTTGGAGGTAATACTATTGATATTAGGCCACAAGGAACTGCAGAAATAAAATTGGGGGTTAATATTTCAAGAAGAGACAATCCTATCTTGCCTGTTAATCAAAGAAGAACAACCATTTTTGATTTTGATGAACGAATACAATTAAACGTAATTGGAAATATTGGTGATAAAATGAAGCTAACCACCAGTTTTAATACTGAGGCTACATTCGACTTTGAAAATCAAATGAAGGTAGAATATACCGGGTACGAAGATGAAATTTTACAAAAAATTGAAGCAGGTAACGTTTCGTTACCATTAAAGGGTTCTTTAATTACCGGTAGCCAAACTCTTTTTGGAATAAAAACCGAAATGAAGTTCGGGCGATTAACAGTAACAAGTATATTATCGCAAGAAAAAGGAGAGAAAAAAGATATTGAAATTACAGGAGGTGCTCAAATTCAAAAATTTGAAAAATCTGCTGCAGATTATGAAGCAAATAAACACTATTTCTTATCGCAATATTTTAGGGATAATTACGAAACTGCCCTAGCATCCCCTCCGGTTATTAACTCAAGAGTTACCATTACAAAAGTGGAGGTTTGGAAAACCAATACAAACTTTACAACAGAAAACACAAGAAATGTTTTAGCATTTATGGATTTAGGAGAGGGGGATCCTACAAATATTTATAATAAATCTAAAGTTACTAGTTCCGGAGTTCTTATACCCACAAATAACTCAAACAATTTATACGCAAATTTAAATGGAGGATATGCCGGGAATTTTAGGAATACAGGTAAAGCTATAGTTGACTTAAACAACCTTGGGTTTGTTAATGCCACTGATTTTGAAATAGTGGAGAACGCTATATTGCTTGACCCTTCTCAGTATACTTTAAACCCTCAGCTAGGATACATTTCCTTAAATACATCTTTACAAAACGATCAGGTTTTAGCCGTTGCGTTTCAGTATACATATAACGGGCGAGTATATCAAGTAGGTGAGTTTTCTACTGATGGAATAACACCTCCCGATGCACTTCAATTAAAATTAGTAAAAGGTACAAACCTTAACACTAAAATTCCTTTATGGGATTTAATGATGAAAAATGTTTATTCAATTGGTGCTTATAACCTTACTCAAAAAGATTTCATATTTAATGTATGGTATTTAAATACAGCAACAGGTGTTGAAATCCCTTTTATACCTGAAGGTTCTGTTAAAAGTCGCCCATTAATTACTGTGCTAAATCTGGATAAAATTAATACAAATAGTTTACCTTATTCTGATGGTGTTTTTGACTTTATTCCAAATGTTACTGTGAACCCTCAAAATGGTAGAATTTACTTTCCGGTCTTGGAGCCATTTGGCTCTCACTTGAGGCGACAGTTTGCCTCAAGCGAAGCTGCATTAGCAGACAAATACGCTTTTGACTCTCTTTATACCACTACACAAACTTTAGCCTCCCAAGATGCTAATAAAAACAGATTTACATTTAAAGGTCAGTATTCTTCTTCAACTAGTTCAGATATTTCATTAAATGCCTTGAATATTCCCCAAGGATCTATAGTGGTAACTGCAGGAGGAAGGCAGTTAGTAGAAAATGTGGACTATACAGTTGACTATAACTTAGGGAGAGTAAAAATTCTTAATGAAGGTATTTTACAGTCAGGTCAATCCATCAAAATATCTTTACAAAATAATTCTCTTTTTGCAGTTCAAACAAAGGGCTTAATGGGCTCTAGATTTGATTATAAGTTTAATGATAAGCTAAATGTAGGAGGTACAATTTTAAATTATTCTGAACGGCCAATTACCAGAAAAATTAGTATTGGTAATGAACCGGTAAATAATACTATTTGGGGAGTGGACGGAACTTACACTACCGAAGCACCTATTTTAACAAGAATAGCAGACTTATTACCACTTTATTCTACTAAAGAAATGTCCTCACTTACAGTTCAAGGTGAATTTGCTCACTTGTTACCCGGAAACTCAAGAGCAATAGGTAAAGACGGAACTTCTTATATAGATGATTTTGAAGGTAGCCAATCTTCAATAGACATGAGAAGTATTGGTAATTGGGTGTTGGCTAGTACACCTCAAAAACAAACTGATTTATTTCCTGAGGGAAATTTAGTAAACGATGTTACTTATGGATACAATAGAGCAAAACTAGCCTGGTATATTATTGACCCTCTATTTTGGAGAGGAGACAACACTACTCCCGAACATATAAAAAATGATAATGACATACAGTCTAATCATTATCAAAGACAAGTTTTAGAAACAGAAGTTTTCCCTAACAAAAATCTACAGAACAACATTGTTACTAATATCTCTATGCTAGATTTAGCATATTACCCTGAAGAAAGAGGACCTTACAACTATGATGTTCAGCCAACAGCTTACTCTGCGGGATTGGACCCAACCACAGGAAAATTAGCATCACCAACCACTAGATGGGGTGGAATTATGAGAAAAGTAGATGTTACAGATTTTGAATCATCTAATATTCAGTATGTTCAATTTTGGATGATGGACCCGTTTAACCCTGAAGATGGAGACCCCAACCATTCGGGTGGTGACTTGTATTTAAACTTAGGAAACATTTCTGAAGACATCTTGCGTGATGGAAAAAAATCTTTTGAAAATGGATTGCCAACTAACCTTAGTGATGCACAAGATTTATCTAGAGATACCATCTCAAGTTGGGGTAGAGTTCCTGCCGGTCAGTCATTAGTAAATGCTTTTGATAATAATGCCGATGCCAGACCATTTCAAGATGTTGGTTTAGATGGGTTAAGAGATGAAGAAGAAGCTCAATTTTTTACTAATTATTTGAATGCGATAACCGGTTTTGTTAATGCATCAGCTCAACAACAATTTACAGATGACCCATCTGGAGATAACTTCCATTACTTTAGAGGAACAGATTATGATAATCAGCAATTAGATATTCTTGAGCGTTATAAAATGTTTAATGGAATGGAAGGTAACTCACCAACCGATGCACAATCTACAGAATCCTACCCTACAAACGCTACAACGCTACCAGATGTTGAAGATATTAATCAAACCAACAACCTTGACCAAAGCGAAAATTACTTTCAGTATAGAATTAGGTTAACCCCACAAGATGTAAATCCAAACAATATTGGAAATAACTATATCACTAACGTAGCTTCAAGAACAGTAAATACTCCTAACGGAAGTAAAACGGTAAACTGGTACCAGTTTAAAATCCCTGTGTTTAGCCCGGACAAAGTAGTTGGAGATATTAATGACTTTAGGTCAATTCGTTTTATGCGAATATTTTTAAAAGGTTTTTCAAAACCTGTAATTGTTAGGTTTGCCAGAGTAGATTTATTAAGAGGGGAGTGGAGAAAATATAATGAGTCTTTATTAGACCCGGGTGAATACATTGGAACTGATGACGGCAATACCGCTTTTGATATTAATGCCGTAAACTTAGAAGAAAACTCAGACAAAGACCCGGTGAATTATGTTATTCCTCCCGAAATTCAACGAGAAATTGATCCTAGTAACAGTTTTGGTACAATTAGGCAGTTGAATGAACAATCCTTGCAGCTCAACGTCTGTAACTTAAATGATGGAGATGTCCGGGCAGCCTTTCGGAAATTTAATTTAGACATAAGGCGGTACAAACGGATAAAAGCTTTTGCACATGTTAATGTAGGAACTGATGGTTCTCCTTTAAATGATGGAGACGTATCTTTAATTGTAAGATTTGGAACTGATTTTAACAACAATTATTACGAATATGAAATTCCTATGCGGGTTACTCCACCGGGTAATTATGACACCAATAATGAAACCGACCAACGAACGGTGTGGCCATTAGAAAACGAATTAGACTTAGAGTTTCAAAAGTTCTTAGACCTCAAATTAGCACGAAATGCAGACCTATTAGTTCCAGGCTCCGGAGCCTCAAATATTAAAGCTTATGAGAAAGCTGACGGTAACAATACCATAAGAGTAAAAGGTAATCCAAACTTAGCAGAAGTTGAGGTAATTATGTTTGGAATAAAAAATCCGAAAGCAGGACCTGACAGACCTAATGATGACGGTCTGGCAAAATGTGCAGAGCTGTGGGTAAATGAGCTGCGGTTAAGTGAATTTGATAACAAAGGAGGTTGGGCAACTATTGGTAGAGCAACAGCTCAGGTGGCAGATTTAGGAACGGTAACATTATCGGGCGCATATAGCACTCCGGGCTTTGGAAGCATAGAACAAAAAGTAAACGAAAGACAACAAGAATATAGAAAGTCGTATGACCTATCTACTAATGTAGAGTTAGGTAAATTTGTTCCCGAAAAAATAAATGTAAGTATTCCTATGTACTATGGAGTTAGTGAAGGCTGGGTTCAACCTAGATTTAATCCACTTGCTCCCGATTTAGAATTTGATGAATTTGTCCAATCAGTTCCAGACAGAGAGCAGCAGGATTCCATTAAAGTGAGAAGTGAAACCTATAACAAAACCAGAAGTATCAACTTTACCAATGTTCGGAAAAATAAATCTCCTACTAAAAAGAAAGACCACTTTTACGATATCGAAAACTTTGCGGTTTCTTATGCCTATTCCGAAACATTTATGCGTGATATAAATACCGAAAAGGATTTCACAAAAACGTATAGAGGAGGGTTGACTTATAATTATAACAATAACCCTAAAAATTACAAGCCATTTAAGAGTGTTAAATTCATGAAAGGAAAGTCATGGAATATTGTCAAGGATTTCAACTTTTATTTAATGCCGAAACAGTTTTCTATGCAAAACTCAATTGCTAGAACTTATACCGAACGAAAGACGAGAAACAATACGGGTTTTGATTTTGAAATGCCCGAATTTTATCAGAAAAACTTTACCTGGATAAGAGATTATTCTTTGCGACACGACTTTACAAAATCGTTGACATTTGATTATCAGGCCACCAATAATGCAATTATTGAAGAAGCTCAGAAGAAAGGCGGTAGAGTGGATGATGCTTATGAAGATGAGTACCAAGAATGGAGAGATTCAGTTTGGACTAGCGTTAAAAACTTTGGATTGAACACTCAGTTTCATCAAGGGTTTAATTTCAACTATAATGTTCCGATTAATAAAATACCGCTGTTAAATTGGGTAACCGTAAATACCAGATACTCAGGAAATTTCGATTGGCAAAGAGCTCCTGTGGGTGCAGATAGTGTGGGACATACACTTCAAAACTCCAATGCAGCAAGTGTAAACGGCCAATTTAACATGACTACGCTTTATCATAAAATCCCATATTTTAAGGAACTTGACCAAAGGCGGAAAACTAAAAAGCAAATAGAAGACAAGCGTAAAAAACGAAAGAAAAAACGAGAGAAAAAGAAGGAAGAACGAAAAGCAAAGCGTGAAGCTAAAAAAGGCGGAGAGCCATTGCCACCAAAACAACCTGAAAAGAAAGAGGAGAAAAAACCGGAAGAGAGTAAAGAAGAAAAGAAAAACAAAAATGATAAAATACCTTTCCGACCTCAAGACGAATTGGCAAGAATGATTTTGAGTGTAAAAAATCTTTCTTTTACCTATTCAAATAACAGAGGAACTTCATTGCCGGGTTATCGTTTTGAAACCTATATGATGGGATTTGAATCAGGATTTAATGCACCATCATATCCATTTGTACTGGGCTTTCAAGAACCCGATTATTTATCTGAGTTCTCAGAAAAAAATTGGCTGGTAAGAAACCCTGCACTAGTTTATAATTACGGAAAAACACAAACAGAAAATTACAGTGCAAGGGCAACTATTCGTCCTTGGAATTCATTAAGAATAGAGTTAAATGCAAATAAGAACTATTCCGAAAATTTCTCTCAACCTTATTATTTTAATGATACTACTCAGCTATTTGACTTTAATACTACTCCAACTTTTAGTGGTAATATGAGTGTATCTTATTTAACATGGAAAACGGCTTTTGTAAATGTTACTGATGCCAAAAAAGAGTATTTCTCGCAAGTATTCCAAAATTTCTTAGATAGCAGAGATGAAATTTCTCAACGCTTGGGTGCAGAAAATGACAGTTCAAGATTTGTGGATGGAAATGGTTATTCTGACGGTTACGGAAATACACAACAAGATGTATTGATGTATGCCTTCATGGCCGGTTATAGCGGAAGCGATCCAACCAAAATGAAACTCCATACCGTAAAATCTCAACTGCCGTTACCAAACTGGCGAATTACTTTTGACGGACTTTCTAAATGGGCTCCTTTGAAAGACATATTCCAATCAGTTAGCTTAAATCACGGTTATCGCTCCTCTTTTAATGTAAGTTCATTTACCAGAAACTTAAACTATCAAGGCGATGACCAGGGAAATGCTTATGCCAGAGATATGATTAATGGAAATATTATTTCCGAAAACTTAATTACCGGTGTTTCTATCTCCGAACAATTATCTCCGTTAATAGGTATTGATACCAGATTAAAAAATAGTTTAAACTTGAGATTTGAGTATAGAAAAGACAGAAATGTTTCTCTTTCTATGGCAAACAACCAAGTTACTTTAACTAAAGGAAATGAATTTGTTGTGGGTACGGGATACAAGTTTAAAAACTTAAAACTCTTTAAAGTTGGCCCTGACAGAAGACAATTACAATCTGACCTTGACGTTAGAACAGATTTTTCTATTAGAGATAATTTAACCGTTATCCGATTAATTAGTGATGGTAGCAACCAAGTAACCAGCGGGCAAAATATTTGGTCACTAAAAATTACGGCAGACTACAGAATAAGTAGAAGCTTAAACGTACAAGCTTATTTTGACCGAGTATTTACCAAGCCTAAAACTTCGGCTTCTTACCCAACCGGAAATACCAATGCAGGAATTAGTTTAAGATTTAACCTTGCTCAATAAATATTTTTTTACATTTGACAGATTTTAAAAACCAAACAAATGAACTTTCCATCAGAACTTAAATACACCAAAGATCACGAATGGGTGAAAGTAGAAGGTGATGTAGCAACTATAGGCGTAACAGACTTTGCACAAGGTGAGCTTGGCGATATCGTTTATGTTGAAATTGAAACTGTTGGTGATAACCTTAATAAAGAAGAAGTTTTTGGCTCTGTTGAGGCAGTAAAAACTGTTTCTGACTTATTTATGCCTGTTAGTGGTGAAGTGTTAGAAGTAAACTCAGCATTAGATTCTTCTCCTGAAGTGGTTAATTCTGACCCTTACGGTGAAGGCTGGATGGTAAAAGTTAAGATGTCTAACTCTTCAGAATTAGATGAGTTGATGTCTGTTGACCAATACAAAGCTCATATAGGGCAATAATTGTATTCCATTTCAAAATTTATTCTTCCTGTTTTTTGGGCAGCTTGTATTTTAATACTAAGTGCATGGTCGGGTAGTGGATTTCCCAAAAGTCCGTTTGATGGATTTGACAAACTTATTCATCTTACTATCTATTTAATTTTTTCTTTTCTGCTTTGCAGAAGTTTATTCTACCATTTCTATAAAATTAAGTCGTTGAAAATCTATTGGTTAGGTTTTTTGCTGCCTGTTTTTTATGGAATGTTTATGGAAATTTTGCAAGAATACATCTTTATACGCAGAAGCGGAGATTGGTATGATGTACTAGCAAATGCTTCCGGTGCTTTAGTGGGATTGCTCATTTTTCAGTTGTGGTTACCGAAAATGAAAAAGTCGAACTAAATCATCTATTCAAAAAACAATTTTATTAACTTTAACCCGTAAACTGTATTAGTTATGGAACCGAAAAAAACAAAACAAGCAGACTTAGAAAACAAGAAAAGTGTGTTTTTTATGGCTGGTTTACTTGTTGCTCTAGCCTTTGTGCTAGTGGCATTTGAGTGGCGTCAGTATGAAGATAGAAACTTTGATTTAGGCGACTTAAATATTGAAATTGAGGATGAAATTATCCCCATTACACAACAAGAAACGCCACCACCACCGCCACCACCGCCACCGGCAGCTCCTGAAATTTTAAATATTGTGGAGAATGAGGAAGAAATTGAAGAAGAATTAGAGATTAATACAGAGGCTAATGAAAATACAGTTGTAGATATTGTATTTGAGGAAGAAGAAGAAGAAGAAGAGCAAATTTTCGTTTCTGTTGAAAATATGCCAACACTTCCGGGTTGTGAAAATATGCCTAATAAAATGCAAAAAGATCAGTGTACTCAACAAAAAATTTTCCAACACTTAGCAAAGGTTCAAAAATATCCCCCAATGATGAAAGAGGCGGGAATTCAAGGAACTGTTTTCGTAACTTTTGTAGTAGATAAAGACGGTAAAGTAACTGATGTAGATATTTTAAAAGGCGTATCAGGAGGTTCAGCTTTAGATGAAGAAGCGAAAAGAATGATTTCTTCTTTACCTAAATTTAACCCAGGTTCTCAAAGGGGAAAAGCAGTAAAGATTAGATATAACTTGCCGGTTAAGTTCTCGTTGAAATAAAAAAGAATTGTTTAACTAGAAAAGCCCAATCAGTTTTGATTGGGCTTTTTTAATGAACTTATATTTTCTATTGAACAATCAGCTTTTCAATACTAATTCCTTCTACAGTTTGCATTTCTAAGGTATAAACGCCCTTAGAGAAATTATCAATGTTCCATTGAATGGATTGATAGGAGTTAGAGGGTTGTAGTACTTCTTGTTTAACTATTTTTCCTTTTATATCTCTTAAAACGATAGTTGCTTCATTTTTATTTAGCGTGAAAACATCTACTGTTATAAAATTGTTTGCAGGGTTAGGAAACACCTTTACAAAATCATTTTGTTTTGGCTTAGGATTAATGCTTAAAGTAGCACAAGGAACAGAAGGGTTGCTAACTTTTGTCATAGTTTGAAAATCAATATAACAAACAAAATGTACGCTATCTGTAAATGGGTTTCTGTTACCTTGTAAAGAATCTAAAAAGTCGTTACGAGCTATTTCTTTTGCATCGGGCAAGTCATCCCAGTGCCATCTTTTTAAAATATTCTGGTCTTGCTGAATAGGTAAATACCAGCTTTTACTGTTTATACCGTGATAAGCAGCACACATATACATCATTGCACGAGCAACATCTCCTTTGGCTTCATCTTTAGGTTCAAAAACTTGATTGTTATTAATATCTGTTCCAATTTTCCCTTCTTTATATTGTCCAAAAATAGTAGTTACTTCACCTAATGGATAGTTACTTCTTACCTGATTAGTATTTGTAAACTCACAAGGATAAAGATTGTGTTGGTCGTCATACTCATAATCGTTACTTGTAATGTTTGGCATCCAGCTGTTAGGAAAAACGTGTTCTCTACTCATATAACTCCAACCAAAAGGTTGAGAATATATATACTGGTCATCACTATGAATACATGTTACTACTTTTTGTCCTCCTGTAGTATCTCTTGCTGCAAATAAGTCTATCATAGTTTGTGCATACCATCCGTAAAATATTTGAGTGTGTGGATTAACTTTTGCTGTTAGGTCGCTAATAAAAGTAGGTGAATTTACACTTACTCCGTTATAATAATTCCCAATATTTGCTCCTGTACTTGTAACATTTCCTGTTAATGGTAGTGTAGTGTTATAATTAATGTATTGTCCAAAGCCATTGTATGGAAAAATACTAAAGTGGTAAGTTGTGTTTGCATAAATTTCATTTGGAGAGAAATTGGTTGTTGTTCCAACTTTAACCACTTTTCCTCCTCCAATTGCATCGCCTTGCAAATAGACTGTTCCATCAACAGGGCTTCCTGAAACTGCAGAGCCTTTTTTCATTACTACTATATATCCATCGGCTGTGGTTGCCGTAAAATTCCCAAATACTCTATAAGATTTAGTTCCAGTAAAAGTTAGGTTTGTCGGTTGAGTTGTCGGCTCAGTTGCATAGCTGCCTCCAACTCCATATAAATTTATTAAGTAAGGATTTTCATCTCCATCATTATTTCCAACTGAAAGAGTTGCTAATCTTGTTCCTGCTAAAGCGGGAGTAAATTGTACAATAATACTGTCGGTAGTTCCTGCTGCAACTGATGTTGGATTATATGTTACGCTGAAATCAGTAGCATTAGGTCCACTTATGGTAGGGGTGTTTATGGTTAATGAATTGGTTGTGCCTTGATTTTCAACTTTAAACACAATATTTTTTGGAGTTAAAACAGGAGAAGAAAATGCAACTTGTGAACCACTTGGCTGGACAGTTGATTGGTATGACATTTCAATTTCGGGGCCCGGACCGGCTGGAGCTTTCGCTAAATTTATATCATCTAAACCAATATTGCCGGATGATTTATTGGTATAGTAAAATCTTATATACCTTGAAGCTGCATTAGGATTATCAATAAACTGCTGATAAGAGCCTGAAGGCGGGCTTGTAATAGTTCTTAGGGTTGTCCAGGTTGAGCCATTTGTAGATTCTTGTACGGTAAATGTTCCTCCCGAAAAGCTATTTCCGGTTAAGTAATAATCTAACTGACCCGGTGCGTCAGAAAAGCGAATTTGAACCCAGTCACCTGTATTGTCTAATTTACAAGCGGGTGGAGTGTTTCCTGAACCTGTATAAAATGCGGTTCCGTTTTCTGTCCAGCCATTAGGTAAATTGGCAGTAGTAAAACTCCAAGAAGTTGGAAGTGTTGTAGTTTGAGCCATTAAAAAACTGGTGGCTAAAATCGAAAGAATACTTGTAATTTTTTTCATAGTAATATATTAAAATGTAATTTTTAGAGAGGTGTTAAATCTTCTACCCATACCATAAAAAACACCTGCTGATTTTGCATCAAAGTCGTTATATGGGGTAGCAAAACCGTCATTGTTTTGGGCATCAGAAATATATACGCTGTTTAATAAGTTTAAGATGCCAAAATTTAAATCAAAGGTGGTTTTTTCAATTTTGAAGCGATAGCCGGCAAACACTTCAAACAATTGGTAATCCGGCACTTGCCAAGAATCTCTTCCGGCATCTTCATCATATAAAGTTAATGGGTCAAATTGTGCATATTGTTTTCCGAAATACGTCCACTTTCCTTTTATAAACAGTCCTTTAATAATTTGATACCTAAGGCTAGAGGCAAATTGCATTTGTGCTGCATCTCCTACATGAACATCAGTTGCGTCAAAAAACACAGTTGCTAAAAGCTTTTGATTATCATCATATATTTTAACGGAATCAGTTGAGTTCCATCTCCAATCACCAAAAGAAGCAAGTCCTTCAAACTCTAGTTTTTTGGTAATGTTAATAGCGAAATCTAATTCAGCACCCATGTGAAGCGCATTTAATCCATTAATATTTACGGACACATTTTCTCCGTCAATCTGAACGGATTGACCTCTATCGGCAGGCTTGTTTTCCCACAATGTATAATATCCGTTTAAATTAATGGCGTACTTTTTCTTTTTAATTCCGTAGCCTAGTTCTGCAGCTTTTACTTCTTCATTTTTAATGTCTCTGAAAAATTTGTTGTTGAAGTCAATTACATTTTGAAATCTTGGTGTTCTAGATAAATAACCAAAGTTCACAAAAACATTATGGTATTCATTGATGTTATAATTTACGCCTGTTTTAACCGTGAAGCCCGGAATCCACTTCCAATCAGTTTGGGAGTAATCTACTCCATCAGAAAAATGAGTGTAAACAGTTCCGTTGTAATCAATGGTGTCATTATAACCAAGCGTTAATATCGTGTCTCCAATTGCAATTTCTTTTGGTCGGAAATAGTCAATACGTTTATATCCGTTATATATTCCTGAAACATTTATAAAGGCTGACCATAATGAATTACTAAATTCTAATTGTAAAAATGAACCGCCCCACTTTACCAGTGCATCATTATGATAACCAATTTTATCTCCTTCTCTTTTAATACCATCTTTTTCGTTTGCATTAGATTTTTCAACGGCATAGTCGCCTCCTAATAAATCATAAACTTCTCGATAATGTTCTCCTTTATAGCTTCTGGCATCAAGACCTCCCGATAAAGAAAATTGATCACTCATTTTATATTCTAAGGTTGCTAATGCTCCGTACCAAAAATGATTGTTTATGCTGCTTCTTAAATAAGTTCCGGATTTTCTTTCGGTAGAATCAATGGAAGGGTCTATGCTAAAAGGACCAAAAGCGTTATTGTCATAATAAGTTTGGAAGTCAATTTGTCCAAGCGGGTCAACTTTTGGACTGCTGGTATTTAAGCTTGTTCCGCCACCGTTTCCAATAGATAAATAGGCAATGGTTGATAGATAAAGTTTATCACTAATACTCCAAAAATCTTTTAATGTAAATAGTGGTTTGTGATAATAATTTACTCTTTCATTTAATACTTCTCTATTAGCAAATATGGTATCGTTATTCGGACCTCTATATCTTTTTACATAACCCCAATGTGAGTTAAAGTTTGTTCCGTAGCCTTTTATTTCATTGAATGAAACAGAATCGGTAATACCTAATTTTTCAGCAGTTGGTGCATCATAATAGGCTATTGATTTTGTAAAAGAACGTTGCGCATGACTTTGTGGTGCACCCATGGCTGAAGCACTCAATAAATGCTTACCTAAACTTTTTTCAATTTTTAAGTAATAGAAATAACCTTCTGTCCATGTTTGGTCAACCCATCCATCACCTGTTTTAAAAGAACCGGCAAAAGTAACTCCAAAGCCATTTTTTAATCTACCTGTATTTAAGCCTAAAGTGGTTCTTAAAAACCCGTTACTACCCACTTCTTGTTTAACGCTTCCGCCTTTTTTTGATTCAATTCCTTGTGTGATAATATTTAAAGAGCCACCTACTGCCGGACTTGCAATTTTTGTTGCTCCCAATCCTCTTTGTACTTGAATGCTTCTTGTAACAGCATCTAAGCCAAACCAGTTTGACCAATACACCCAACCGTTTTCCATGTCATTTACAGGAATTCCATCTAGCATTACAGAAATATTTCTTTGATTAAATCCTCTGATGGTAATTCTTGCATCACCGTCTCCGCCACCGGTTTGTGTTGCATAAACACCAGGTGTAGAGTTTAGCAACATAGGAATGTCTTGAGAAACCAGTTCTTCCTGAATTTTTTTAGGTGTAATGGTGCTAAACGCTACAGGAGTTTCTCTTGCTCTTGCAATGTCTGCTACTACTTCAACTTCTTGAAGTGTATTGGCTTGCATTTTTGCAGTAATGGTAATTGGTTTTCCTGTCGCTTCTATTTTTTTTACAAAATCAGAATAGCCTACAAATGAAATCTTTATGGTGTAACTACCATTTGGAACTTCAAAAGAAAAGTTTCCATCAAGGTCTGCGGCAACAAAATCATTTTCGCCATAAAAGATATACGCACCCACTAAACCTTCATCAGAAATGCCGTCTTTTACAGTTCCTGAAATTTTTGTGGTTTGTGAAAAAAGTTGAAGGCAGCCTAGTAGAGCTGCCATCATCATTAAATTTTTCATTTTAGTCAATTAAGGAAAATAAACTACTTAACGGTAAATTTTTTAGTTACAATATTTTTATTTTCCAGTAAGGCTTTAACAAAATAAATTCCGGTAGTTAATTCACCATTAAATTTGAGCGTAATATCTCCTCTAATTGGGTCGTTATTAGTTGCCGTCATTATTTTTTTACCGGTAATGTCAAATACTTCAACATACTCCACTCTATCGGTGGCTTTAACCGTAATATTATTTTGTGTAGCAGGATTAGGGTAAATCACTAAAAAGTCCACTTTTTCAGTATTTTCAGAAACTCCTGTGGTTTGACAATCACATGTGTGCGAACCTAAGTTTGTCCATGTTCCATTTGCTAGTGAATCCCACTCAGCAGAAGGAGTAAAAGTACCAGGGTTTGTAGTTACACCTTTCTTTACGGTTGATTTTCTAATTAAGGTATGGTCTTTTGTATAGTATTGGAAAGGCGCATAGTTTCCCCAGCCATCGCCCGGGTCTTCGCCAATTTTTCCAAAAATATCTTTAATGACTCCACTTTTTTCAATAGTTAAGGCATCATTACCATTCATGTAAGTTGGAGCAGGATAAGCCCCATCTAATTGGTCTGCCATGGCTTGTAAAGTTGGGTCACAAGCAGGAGAAGTTTGAGAAGAGGTTGTTTGCCCGTTTACTACTACATGAACATCATAAGCAGCTAAAGAACCGGTAAGTGCTAATTGGTCATTAGCAGTAGTTTGTCCGTTGCTGTATCTTACTATTGAATAACCTGAAAGGCTAACAGTTGCATTGGTAGGGTTATAAACTTCTAAAGCTTTGTTATTTCCAGAACCTTCTACATATTCTGAAAAGAATAAATCGCTACAATCTTGTGCTTGAGTTCCGAAATAAAATGTTGAAATTAGGGTTGCAAAAAGTAATTGTTTCTTCATAATCTAAATTTTGAGCAAATATAGTTGTTTTAAAAGTTTTGACAGGAAAATAATTGTTAACAGAAAGTAAACATTTTATGAAATTATATGTTCCAGTTATTTTCAATAGCCTTTTTAATAGCTATTACATCAAAACCACATTCTTCCTTGAGTTCTTTTTGAGAACCGTGCTCCACAAATTTATCTGAAATGCCTAAGCCAATTATTTCTTGGGTAAATTTGTTTTCATTTTTAAACTCTGAAATGGCAGAATATAATCCGCCAATTTTTGTCCCGTCTTCAACTGTAATAATTTTTTCATGCGAACTAAAAACTTCCTGTAGCAAATTCACATTCAATGGTTTTAAAAATCGAATGTCTACATGAGTAGGTTGTATATTGTTTTTAATTAATTCTTTAATTGTTTTTTGAACATCATTTCCCACATGGCCGATAGATATTACAGCAACTTTTTTACCCTTAGTTAATACTTGGGCTTTCCCAATTTCAATTTTTGAAAAAGGTGTTTGCCAATTTGGTAAAACTCCCTTTCCTCTGGGATAGCGAATGGCAAAAGGTTGTTTGGTTTCCAATGCCGAAAACATTAGGTTTCTGAGTTCTGATTCATTTAAAGGTGCTGCAACAATCATATTTGGAATGCAGCGTAAGTAGGCTAAGTCAAAGGCGCCATGGTGTGTAGCTCCATCTTCGCCAACCAGTCCGGCTCTGTCAATACAAAATATAACAGGCAGATTTTGTAATGCCACATCATGAATTAACTGGTCATAAGCTCTTTGCAAAAAAGTAGAATAAATGGCACAAAAAGGAATTAACCTGTCTGCAGCTAATCCGGCTGAAAAAGTAACGGCATGTTGCTCAGCAATACCCACATCAAAACATCTGTCGGGAAATTCTTCCATCATGTAATTTAAAGAAGAACCCGAAGTCATAGCAGGAGTAATGGCAACTATCTTTTCATTTTGTTTAGCCAATTCAACTAATGTTTTTCCAAAAACATCTTGATATTTTAAAGTGTCATTTTCTGATGTTACTGTTTTATTAATTTCACCCGTAACTTTATTAAAATATCCCGGAGCATGCCAAGTAGTTTTATTGCCAATTTCTGCTGGAGAATAGCCTTTACCTTTAGTAGTCAGTAAATGAATGACTTTAGGCTGTTGAAGTTTTTTTGCTTCAGATAAAGCTTCTAAAACAGCATTTAAGTCGTTTCCATCAATAGGACCAAAGTATTTAAAGCCAAGAGCTTCAAATAAGTTTTTTTGTTTTTCTGACTTTGAAATGCTTTCTAAATAATCTTTTAAACTACCCACATTTGGGTCGATAGACATTCCATTATCATTAATTATTATGGTAATGTTGGTGTTTGAGTTTCCTGCATTGTTTAATGCTTCAAATGCTTGTCCCGCTGTTAGTGCGCCATCTCCAATTACGGCAATATGTTCCCTGGAAATATTTTGAATTTTGGAGCTTGTAGCCATTCCGAGTATTGCGGAAATAGAGGTGGAAGAATGGCCTGTTCCGAAAGCATCATATTCACTTTCAGTTATTTTTGGAAACCCACTAATGCCTCCCTTTTTTCTAATATTTTCAAACTGTTGTTTTCTGCCGGTAAGTAATTTATGTATATATGCCTGATGGCCAACGTCCCAAATTAGTTTGTCATCAGGGGTGTTATATAAGTAATGAATAGCTACAGAAAGCTCGGTAACTCCCAAGCTTGCGCTTAAGTGTCCCCCTTGTCTGGAAACAACATCTATTACAAAATCTCGTAACTCATCCACTAATGAATGTAACTCTTCCTTACTTAATTTTTTTAAATCGGCCGGAAAATTTACTTTTTGTAATATAGTCTGCGTCTCTTTTTTCAATGGACTGCAAAGATACGAATTTAGCTTACAGCTTAGCTTAGATTTTGTTTTTTAGCTTAACTATTTTACTTTTTTACATAGTGATTTTGCAAGAGTTATTTACATACATTTGCCCGAAATGTTGAAGGAATATCAAAACTATATTTGGCTACACTTAATAGTGTTAATTTGGGGCTTGACAGGAATCTTTGGTAAGCTAATTACGCTTGATTCCGGCTCTTTAGTTTGGTATAGGCTTTTGATAGCTATTGTAGGAATAGGAGTATATTTTTTATATAGAAAACATAATGTTATTGTTTCAAAAAAAAATCTATTGAAATTTTTTGGAGTAGGTTTTATTATAGCAATTCACTGGGTTACTTTTTTTGAATCTGTAAAACAATCTAATGTTTCTGTTGCACTGGTATGTTTTTCTACGGGAACTTTGTTTGCTTCCATTTTAGAACCTCTATTTTTTAAACGGAAAGTAAAATGGTACGAAGTGTTGTTTGGATTTTTTATTGTGGGTGGAATTCTTTGCATTTTTAGTTTTGAGTTTCAATATAAATTGGGGATTTCGTTGGCTATTTTCTCAGCTTTTTTGGCTTCTCTTTTTACGGTTTGTAATGGTTTATTGATTAGGGAAACAAATGCTAAAACCATTTCATTTTATGAGCTGATTGGCAGTTTGTTATTGGTTAGCGTATATCTTATCATACAAGGTAAGTTTAATACGAATTTGTTTAATGTTTCCTGGAGTGATTTTCAGTGGCTTTTGATATTAGGGTTGTTATGCACTGCCTTTGCTTTTATAAAAAGTGTTGACTTAATGAAAGAATTAACACCATATACCATTACTATATCGGTGAACATGGAGCCTATTTATTCTATAATTATTGCCGTAATAATTTGGCCTGAAAGTGAAGTAATGTCTGTTGGGTTTTATATTGGAACTGCAATTATTCTTACGACAATATTTTTAAACGCTTGGTATAAAAGGCGCGAACGATTAAATCAAAAGAAGCTACTTTTGTGACCTAATTATGGTTTAATATCTTTGAAGTAGTATGAGTTTAAAAAAGCATATATCTAATTTAAATCAAACAAGGCTAAACATAACTAACAAAGTAATTGATAGGAAGTATATTTTTTTATTGCTGTCGCTAATATCTATGCTTTTTATTCCCAGCTTGTTTTACCAAACTCCTTATCAAAAAATCGTTGCGTATGTGTTACAAGCATTTACGTTTCTTATTGGGGTGTATGCAATTCATAGAAATAAAAATGAACTTTATTTACTAACACTATTGTGTATGGTAGTAATAGGCTTAAACTTATTTGGAGTTTATAAAGAATATGCAACCATTCACTTTTATTTAAGCTTTATTTTTTATCTTTTATTTTATTTGTTTATGTGTCTTAGATTAATGGAAAAAATATTTACGGCACAAACGGTAAGATTAAGTGTTCTAATTGCATCTATCAATGTATATTTGTTGTTAGGTATTTGTGGTGGGTTTGTCTTTATGCTGATTGAAAATATCCATCCTGGCTCTATACACAATTTGCAAATTGAAAATATTACAGAGCCTTCTCGCTTTATCTATTTTAGTTTTACTACTATGAGTACTCTTGGATACGGAGATATTACTCCAGTCACTCCACCTACGCAATCCTTTGCAATTATTTTAACGGTTATAGGTCAAATGTACACTACTCTTGTTGTAGCCATGTTAGTAGGAAGATATCTTTCGCATAGGAATAGAAATTAAATCTTCTTTTATTTTTGTAAAAAACATATTATGATTCAAAGAATACAAACACTCCTTTTATTACTTGCAATTGTTTCGGCCTTTTTGATTTCAAACCTAAACTTTGCCACTATTACTTCTTCAGTAAATATTTTTAAAATAAATGGTATTGTAACTACTGATAAAGCTGACTTTGTACTTCACTACAATATAATATCTATTGTGTTGCTTTCACTATCTTCTTTAGTGGGATTGATTATCATTTTTTTGTATAAAAACAGAGTACTACAAATTAGAATAGCTCGTTTTTTGTTTTTGCTTTATACTGCATTTATAGCGATAGCCTTTTTAATTCCTGACTTTAAACCTGAAATGGATGACATTATTTCTACAGAAGTCGGAATAGGGGCATATTTGAGCTTCATTCCTGCATTACTTACTTTATTAGCTATTAGATATATAAAGCGCGATGAGGAGTTGGTAAGAGCCGCCAACAGAATTCGTTAATCTAGGAAGTATTTTTTCCACCAGTGATTAAATACAATAACTGCCCAAATAGTTGCGGCAGTATCTTCAGGGTTTTTTGAGTGTAGTTTTTTCAGGAGATAATTAATATAGTTTAGGTTGAAGATTTTTTGATGAATTATAAAATCCTCATTCAAATATTCTTTTACTAATGAAGAGCTTAATTCATTAGTCAACCACTTTTGTAGTGGAACTTCAAATCCTTTTTTCGGACGACTGTAAAGCTCTTTTGGAAGGTAGCTTTTGTATGCATCTTTTAGTATTTTTTTTGTTGCCTTGCCGTCTATTTTAAAAGAAGCCGGTATAGAAAACGCAAATTCATATAGTTCATAGTCAAGAAAAGGAACTCTAACTTCCAGGCTATTTTTCATACTCATTAAATCTACTTTTCTGAGCATATCACCTTGAAGTAAAAACTTTGAATCATTAAATAATACCGAATTAAAAGCTTCCGAAAGTTGTGTACTTAATTCTAAGCTACTTGTTTGACTAATTCCTGTTAGTTTTTGAACTTCTTCTTTCGATAAAACAGACGACCAATTAATATATCTTTTTGTTAAGTCTTTCGAATACCCTTTTGTAAACCTATTCAATTTTCTAAATAAATCAGAAGATTTAGAAGACCTTGATTTCGGCAGATTTTCCCACAACGGTTCAAATAAATTAATTGTGACAGACTTTACTTTATTATTTCTTGCAAAATATTCTGCTGAGTGTCTTCTGTAACCGGAAAACAATTCGTCTGCTCCGTCACCGGAGAGCGCAACTTTTATATGTTTTGAACTTTCTTTACAAAGTAAGTTCATTGCTATTGAGGAAGAATCTGCAAACGGCTCATCTATATAATCAAGAATGGAAGGAATGTCATGTAATAAATCTTCTTCACTTAAATTGAAATGGTGATGATTGGTCTTTAAATGCTTGGCAACTAAATCAGAATAATAGGTTTCGTCAATATATTCATTGTCTTTAAACCCAATTGAAAAAGTTTGTAAGTTGGGATTAAACTTTTTTGCGGTATAAGAAATTACTGAAGAGTCGGTTCCGCCACTTAAAAAAGTACCAAGCGGAACATCACTAACCATTCTTCTTTCCACACTTTTTTCAATTTTTGAAATGAGTTGTTCTTTTGATTTTTTGTAATCAATATGCTCATATTTTTCAGGCAATTCAAATGAGTACCACTTTTTAACTTCAAATTTATCATGTTGAATTTCGAGATAGCTTCCGGCAGGAAGTTTATGAAAGTCCTTTAAAATTGATTGTGGCTCGGGAATAAAATTGAATTGAAAGTAGCTGAATAATGCTGATTTATTAACCTCTTTTTTTGCGCCAAATTTTAAAATGGATTTTATTTCAGAACCAAAAATAAATTGCTCTTTATCTTTGTAATAAATAAGCGGTTTAATGCCATACCTGTCTCTTACAAGAAGTAGTTTTTCATTTTTCTTATCATAAAAACTAAAAGCAAAAAAACCATTTAATTCATTTAAAATGGCAACACCTTTTTCTACTAAAAGATAAAGTAAAACCTCAGTGTCAGATGTTGATTTTAATGAAATATGCTTAAGATATTTTTCTTTTAGCTCTTTGTAATTATATATCTCGCCATTAAATGATAAAATATAATTACCATCATCTGAAACAAAAGGTTGATTGGCATTATCAGAGGTGTCAATAATAGAAAGCCTTGCATGACCAATTGCAATTTTTTGATTGTCTGTATATGTGTTTTGATGGTCAGGACCTCTTTGGTTAAGAGATTTTGTGGCTACTTCAACTAATGGTAAAGAATCTTTTTTTGAAGAGTTAAATAAATATATTCCTGTAATTCCACACATTAGAAGTGGAAATTACATTTTTTTTTCAAACTCAAATATGTAACTACCGGAAACTCTTTGCTCTTCGTCAAATTCATCGGTATAAGTGTCATTCAAATCTCTCTCTAGTTTTATCCAGCCATTTTTTAACCCGATTACTTCACAAGTAGTGTTTTTGTCGTACATAATATGTAGTGCTGGCAGGCTAACATGGTCTTTCTTTTTATCTCTTTTTACCCAAGCCCAGTCACCTGTTATTTCATACCTATCTGTTCCATTAGTTACTTTTTCAGCATAATCACATTTTAAGGTGTTGTTTTTTTTAATAGTCATAATTACTTCGTAAAAACGAGTAACATCTACAATTTTCCAAGAGCCGTTTGTAGTTTCAATTCGTAAGGTATCTCTTGATTTTGATTGATCAAAAATATAGGTATAAGTAAGCCTGGTATTGTCCGATACTTTTGTAACGGTGTGCGTGCCTGTAATTTTCATCAACTCCCATTCTCCCGTTAATCTGGCTGTTCTGGAGCGAAAAGAAAATTTCGGGTCTTCTTCACCTTTTTTACAAGACTGAACTTGAAGGCAACTCAAAATTATAAATAGAAAAAAAATCTTTTTCATTTAGCAAAGATACTTATATCAGTTTTTAGAGCGATGTTTTTTTAGGAAAGGTATACTTTTATTAAGCAAAGGTTATATTGTAGCTATGCATTTTAATTCAATAGCAATTGGTGTTGGCAATGAATTAATTTCAACTGTTGTTCTACACGGTTGATTATCTTTAAAGTATTCAGCATAGATTTTATTATAAGTTTTAAAATCTCTTTTCATATTGGTTAAAAAAACGGTTACATCAACCAGTTTGTCCCAACTGCTACCGCTTTCTTCTAAAATTACCTTTACATTATCAAAAACAGAGCGGCACTGTGCTTCAAAGTCAAACTCCTCAAAATTTCCTGATTTATCAATTTTTAATCCCGGAACTAGAGAATCAGTAGTATCAGAACCGGCTATTCTTGGTCCTACTCCAGATAGAAAAAGTAAGTTTCCAACTTTTCTGGCATGAGGATAAAGGCCTACAGGTTTTGGCGCTTTGTTAGTTTCTATTTTTTGCATTTTATTCTACTGTTACAGATTTAGCTAAATTTCTTGGTTGGTCTACATTACATCCTCTCATAACCGCTATGTGATATGATAAAAGTTGTAATGGAATTGATGAAACCAGTGCTAATAGAGAGTCATGAACTTCAGGAATTTCAATAGAATGGTCAGCTAATTCTTTAACCGTTTGATCACCTTTAGTTACAATGGCAATAACGACACCTTTTCTAGCTTTTACCTCTTGAATATTACTTACCACTTTTTCGTAAGATGGACCTTTTGTGGCAATTACCACAACAGGCATATCCGCATCTATTAAAGCGATTGGTCCATGTTTCATTTCAGCAGCAGGATAACCTTCTGCATGTATGTAGGATATTTCTTTAAGCTTTAAAGCTCCTTCCAGCGCAACCGGAAATCCATAACCTCTTCCAAGATATAGAAAGTTTTTAGCTTCTTTAAACTGCTCTGCAATTAGCTCTATTTGAGTATTTATGTTTTGAAGTAAAGACTCTACTTTTTCGGGAACAGCTTCTAACTCAATTAACAATCGATTAAATTGTGGTAAATCAATAGTGCCTTTTTTGCTTCCAATCATTAAAGCAAGAAGAGTTAAAACAGTTACTTGTGAGGTAAATGCTTTTGTTGAAGCTACTCCTATTTCAGGCCCGGCATGAGTATATGAACCGGCATGTGTAGTTCTTGCAATGGTAGAACCAACTACATTACAAATTCCAATAATGGTAGCTCCTTTTGATTTTGCGAGTTCTATTGCCGCCAGAGTATCAGCAGTTTCACCTGATTGAGAAATGGCAATAACAACATCGTCTGGATAAATAACTGGGTTTCGGTATCTAAATTCTGAAGCATATTCTACCTCTACAGGAATTCTTGCAAACTCTTCAATTAAATATTCTCCAACTAATCCGGCATGCCATGAAGTGCCACAGGCAACAATCAGGATTCGTTTTGCATTTGCTATTTGTTCTTCATAATCTTTTATTCCGCCTAGCTTTACCACACCCTTTCTGGAGTTTAATCTTCCTCTCATACTATCTTTTATAGACCTTGGCTGCTCATAAATTTCTTTAAGCATAAAGTGAGGAAAACCACCTTTTTCAAGTTGTTCAAGATGTAGTTCTAACTCTTGTACGTAAGGAGTTTTTTGCTGATTTTTTATGTTGATAATTTTTAAATCCTGGTCTCTAGTAATAATTGCTATTTCTTCATCTTCAAGATAAACTACATTTTTAGTATATTCTACAATAGGCGTAGCATCAGATGCCAAAAAGTATTCATCTTCTCCAACTCCAACTACTAGCGGACTACTTTTTTTAGCAGCAATTATTCGGTTTTTATTTCCTTTCTCCACAATTACAATGGCGTAAGCACCAACTACTTCACTAAGCGCTCCTCTAACGGCTTCAGGTAAATCTAAATTGTCTTTCTTTTTTATCTCTTCAATTAAGTTGATTAAAACCTCAGTATCTGTTTCACTTTTAAAGCTGTAGCCTCTTTTAATCAGCTCTTTTTTAATAGAGTCATAATTTTCTATAATTCCATTGTGGATGATGGCAAAACTTTCGGATTGAGAAAAATGGGGGTGAGCATTTACATCATTTGGTTCACCATGTGTAGCCCAGCGCGTATGCCCAATCCCTACGTTGCCTTTTAAATCTTTATCCTTGCTAAAGCTTAATAAGTCCGCTACTTTACCTTTGCATTTATATACGTTAATGTCGTTTTCGTGAATAAGTGCAACTCCAGCGCTATCGTAACCTCTATATTCAAGTCTTTGCAAACCTTTAACAATTATCGGGTAAGCATCTTTATTTCCTATATATCCTACAATTCCACACATAATTAATTAAAATTAAAGTTGGTGTAATAAAGTTTTAATTTCATTGGATTACTGGGGTGTTTTCCGCTATTAATAACTACTCTGGAACCCTGTGTTGCTGCACCTGAAACAACCAAGTACATTTTTTTATTGGTGAGATTGCCTTGTATTAAATCATGCACAGTTCTTGTAATTCCAAAAGAATAGGCTTCATCGGAAGCATTAAAAGTTCCATTATAAATGGTAGCTCCTTCATAAAAATCATCAGGTAGAGCTTTTGCACCTGAAGTATCTTTTATTAAAATTAAAAGTTTTGCAGGGTTTTCAAATGCTGAATAAGAACCACTTTTAACAGGAATAACCAATTCAGCTTTATTAATAGCTGCATTTCCTTCTTTTTTAATGTTTTCAATATACGGAAACTCTATTTCTGTAATTACACCTGCCATGCTTTGAATGTAGCCTTCAGTGTTATTGTTTGGTGATTGTCCAATAACATTTTGAAGAGAAACTTTAGAATAATCATGTTCAAATCGATTTACTCTTCTCGCTTCAGAATTAATCATAAAATCAAAGCTAGCAGTATCAGAGGAAGTTAAATTATGATAATAAAGAGTGGCTTTAGACTCAATTGCAACCAAATCTAAATATACCAAACTACCAAAGTCTCCAAACAATTGCCCTCCATCGGTTCTAACATAGTAATCAGTATAACTTACTTCAGGTATAATTGCCAGTCCTTTGAAGAAGTTAACAAAGGCATCATTATCTAATAAATCATTAGAGGAAGCATTTAATATTTTTTGGGCAGTTAATAAATCAAGTTTAACCCTAACCTGTGGAGCTGACATAATTCCGTCAACAAGAACAGAGTCGGAAAGGTTAGGTTTTGTTCTTATTTCTCCAATACTACTTCCATAACTAAAAGTTTTATTCGAATAATAAGTTGTGCTTTCGTCTATAGATTCGTTTAACTCATGAACTTTAAAATGTAAAGTACCTTTACTTGCATACGAACCATTATACTTTAACGACAGGATTAGTGAGTCAGCCACTAAAACGTCTCCTGCGTCTCCAAAAGCCACATTAAAATTGTTTCCTAGGTTTATTTGAGTAAAAATAGCGGCTTTTGTTTGTCCAAATACAGGATCAAATGCCGCTCCAAGAATATTGTAATTTAGTTGCGTGCTTACTATGGAATCGTCTAAAATTACTTTGTGAAGAATAGTTGTAGTATCTGTAAAGTTGGGATTTAAATTACTATCGATAAAAGATGGCACAAGCTTATCTTGTTCCTTTTTACAAGAAACAAAGCCTACCAATAAAAGAATTGCGGAAAGTTGGCTAACTTTCCGCAAAGGCTTATAAAACTTTAATAATGTATTTTTCATCTATTAATCAACCAAGACCTCTTCTTCTAAAACCTCACTGTAAAACTCATTATAATCATCAATGTAGGTTTCGTCTTCAACATATCCTAATTTAGGCTTATCTAAGGCTTCAAAGTGGTCTTTAATGTCTTTGTCCACTTTTTGAGAGCCAACAATTACAGCATCTGCATAATCCATAGCTGCTTTACTTATCGAAACAAAATCAGATGATTTGTAAGGAGCTAACTCTTCTTCAGTATGGTTATCCATTTTAGCTTTTTTAGCAAAGTCCTTACTTAACGAGCCAGTAAACTTATTATTATATAAAGAGTAAACAACTTTTGCATTATCAAAAATAGGGTCGTTTTTGTAAGATGTTTTGATGTAAAATGGAATTAACGAACTCATCCATCCATGGCAGTGAATAACGTCCGGAGCCCACCCAAGTTTTTTAACTGTTTCTAGAACTCCTCTGCAAAAGAAAATAGCTCTTTCGTCATTATCAGGGAAGAAATTGCCTTCTTCATCTTTTAAAACGGCTTTTCTTTTAAAGTAGTCTTCATTGTCAATAAAATAAACCTGCATTCTGGCAGCTTGTATAGAAGCAACTTTAATAATTAAAGGGTAATCATTGTCATTTATGATTAAATTCATACCGGATAACCTAATTACCTCATGTAATTGGTGTCTTCTTTCGTTAATACAACCATATCTTGGCATAAACGTTCTAATCTCCCTTCCTTTCTCCTGAACGGCCTGAGGTAGGTATCGACCTATTTTTGACATTCTGCTTTCCGGTAAATATGGAGTGATTTCTTGAGTGATGTAAAGGATTCTTTTTCCCATAAAATGACGTAAAATATTTTTCGAAGCACAAATTTACGAAAATTTACGCCATGAGGCAAATTCTAAAAAGTTACATTTGCCAGCTAATCAGAAAAATGAAAGTTTTTAATACGGTAGCCGAATTGCAAAGAGAGTTAAAATCTCTTGATAAAACGATTGGTTTTGCTCCAACGATGGGAGCTATTCATGATGGCCATTTATCATTAATCAAGCATGCAAAGAAGCACGCTGAGGTTGTGGTAGCAAGCATCTTTGTAAACCCTACTCAGTTTAATAACAAGGAAGATTATGATAAATACCCTAGAACCATAGCGGTAGATAGTTCAAAATTTGCTGACACCAATCTAGACTACTTGTTTATTCCTTCAGAGGATGAAGTTTATCCTAAAAAATATGATAAAGCGTATGATTTCGAAGGGCTTGATGAGGTAATGGAGGGAAAATATCGTCCGGGACATTTTAAAGGAGTTGCCAACGTTGTCTTCCGCTTATTTGAAATAGTGAAACCAACTCATGCTTTTTTTGGTGAAAAGGATTACCAGCAACTTCTGATAATCAAAAAAATGGTTGAGCAAGAAAACCTAAATATAGAGATAATTCCTTGCCCTATTGTTAGAGAAGAAAGCGGGTTGGCAATGAGTTCCAGAAATTTACGTTTATCAGAAAAGGCTAGAAAAGAAGCTTCTAAAATTTATAAAACACTTCAATTAGTTAAAGAAAATTATTTTTCAAAAAGCATTTCCGAATTAGAAAATATAGTAAAGAGTGAAATTTCCGAACAAGCTGATTGGGAATTAGAATATTTTCAAATTGCCAAAAATGAAAATTTGCAGCCTACAACAGATGAAGAAAAAAAAGCCTCTTCAAGAGCTTTTATAGTTGTTAGAGTGGAAAACGTAAGGCTGATAGACAATATCGTATTAAATTAATTAATTTTGCACTCGTTATGCAAATTCAAGTATTAAAATCAAAAATCCATAGGGTAAAAGTTACTGAGGCGGATTTAAATTATATTGGAAGTATTACCATTGATGAGGATTTAATGGATGCTTCAAATATTATAGAAGGAGAAAGGGTGCAAGTAGTTAATCTCAATAATGGTGAGCGTTTAGAAACGTATGTGATAAAAGGAGAAAGAGGAACCGGAAAAATTTGTTTAAACGGCCCGGCTGCTCGTAAAGTTGCTGTTAATGATGTAATCATCATTATTTCCTATGCTACCATGAATTTTGAAGAGGCTAAAAATTTTAAACCAACACTCATATTTCCGAACGAATCAACTAATAGGCTAAACTAAAAATTTGAAAAAGAAACTCTCTTCATTTTTACGCATTACCATACCTCTTGCTTTAGGTGTTTTTTTGATATGGTATATGTTTAAAGATATGAGTGATGAGGACATTGATAACATGATAATGTCCTTTAAAATGGCTGATTATAAGTGGATTTTTTTATCGCTTATTATGGGCGTTTTAAGTCATTGGAGTAGAGCTTATAGGTGGTTGTTTACATTAGAGCCAATAGGTATTAAGCCAAAATTAAGCAATGCTTTTTATACCGTAATGATTGGATATTTGGCTAATTTATTAATTCCAAGGGCAGGAGAAGTTTCTAGGTGTGCTTTTATGGCAAAACACGAAAAAGCTCCTTTTGATAAACTCTTTGGAACAGTGATAGCCGAACGTATAGCAGATTTAATTTTATTGGTGTCACTCATCTTTATTACTATTGTTTCTCAATACGACATTTTATTTGGGTTTATTCAAGAACTTTCGTTTTATAAAAAACTACAACAGCCGGCTAATATTATAATTGCGGTGTTAGCCGTAGGGGTGGTGTTTTTCTTTTTGTATAGATTAATTAAAAGAAGCAATCAGCCTTTAATTATTAAGCTGCGGACGTTTGTTTCGGGAATAAAAGAAGGAGTATTATCCATTCTTAGAATGAAGAAAGTAGGGTGGTTTTTGTTTCATACATTTTTTATTTGGGGAATGTATTTGGGTATGTTTTGGATAACAATATATTGTTTACCTGAATTGGAAAACTTATCTTTTGGAGCCATTTTAAGTGCATTTGTAATTGGCGGAATAAGTATTGCTGCCACTAATGGTGGTTTAGGTGCTTATCCATTAGGAATTATGACTGTTTTAGCATTATACGGCATACAAGAGCAAGTTGGGCTAGCATTTGGTTGGATTGTTTGGGTTGCTCAAACAGCAATGATAGTTGTTTTAGGACTAGCCTCATTTATTTTAATTGAAATTACCAATAAGTCTAATGTCAAAGTTCAATAAAATACAAAGCAAAATTTTATCTCTTAACGAACTTGTCAAGCAAGTGGAAGACTGGAAACATGGCGGAGAAAAAGTAGTGTTTACAAATGGTTGTTTTGATATTTTGCATAAAGGACATGTAGCGTATTTGGCTAAGGCTGCTGATTTTGGAACTAAATTTATTGTAGCGGTCAACTCTGATGATTCTGTAAAGCGATTAGGAAAAGATAAAAACAGACCTATTCAAGATGAAAATTCAAGAGCTTTAATTATAGCTTCTCTAGAAGTAGTAGATGCGGTTATTATTTTTAATGAAGATACTCCAAACGAATTGATAAAAGCGATTTTACCGGATGTATTAGTAAAAGGAGGCGATTATAATCCGGAGGAAACGAATCCTTCATCTAAAGCATACATTGTAGGTTCTGATGTGGTAAGACAAAAAGGCGGTGAGGTGAAAATAATATCTCTGGTTGAAGGTTATTCAACTACAAATATTGTCTCAAAACTGAAAGATTAATTCCTACTTATTTGCTTTCGAAATATACTGTTCTAATGCCATTGTCATTGACGGACATTCGGGCTTAGGCGCAGCAATATCTACTTTTAAACCTGCTTTTTCTGCAGCCTTTGCGGTAGTAGAGCCAAACACGGCAATTCTTGTTTTGTTTTGTTTGAATTTAGGGAAATTCTCAAATAAAGATTTTATTCCTGAAGGACTGTAAAAAACTAATACGTCATAGTTTACATCTTTCAAGTCAGAAAGGTCGCTACACACAGTTCTGTACATAACAGCCTTTGTATAATTAAGTTTAATTTTATCTAAAGTTTCAGGAATTTCATTTTTTAGAATGTCAGAACAAGGCAGTAAAAACTTTTCGTTTTTGTGTTTTAGTAAGTAATCGGTTAACTCACCTATTTTAGTATTTCCATGAAAAATTTTACGCTTTCTGTAAACCACATATTTTTGTAAATAGTAAGCAGTAGATTCAGAAATACAAAAGTACTTCATTGTTTCAGGAACCTGAAAACGCATTTCTTGAGCTAATCTAAAATAATGGTCAACTGCATTTCGGCTAGTTAAAATAACGGCACCGTATTCACTAATGTTAATTCTCTGTTGTCTAAATTCTTTTCCATCTAACCCCTGAACATGAATAAATTCACGGAAATCAAACTTTACTTTACACTTATCTGCTAAGTCAAAATACGGGCTTTTATCACCCTGTGGTTTTGGTTGAGAAACAAGTACGGATTTTACTTTCATACTTCGGTAGTTTTTCGTTAAATTAAGCTAAATAGCTGCTTAATATCTTGAAGATTACGACCAATGGTAAAATTTCAAGGGTGCAAAGGTATAAAAATCCGTAAAATAACGGATAATTTTTGCTAACAATTAAATAACCACTTCTTACCAACCTAAATAAAAACAGGGCGCAAGTAAGTATAATGGCAATATTGTAAATGGTGGCATTATGGTTAGTAATAAAAAGCTGGCTGATAAGTATAACGGCAAATAATAAGCCTAAACCGGCATTAATGGAAAACACATTAAATATGTATTCCCTAAAAATGTCCATAGCATTAAAAAACTTAGACAAAGCAAGATGAACTAAGGTTTTTATAAAATAAGCGATTAAAATACAACCAAAAAATATTAAATAATCAAGAATAGTCACTTCGGTAAAGGCAATATCAAAAATGTAGTGAGATAGATAAATTAAAAATAGCGGAGCAATTATAAAAAAGGAAAACTGTAAAAGAAATTGCCCCCTTTGGGTATAAACTTTTTCCTCTCTAATAACTTGAGCGGCAAATCTACCTAGTGGGATAGATTTAAGAACCTGAATAAATCTTTTAGTATAATATGCTTTAGCAACAGCAATTGAAAAAATAAATACTAATAGGATAATTATTTCCCATTCGTAGCCTTTAACTGTATTTGCAATTACATCCATGTAGGAAAATATGTTGCAAAGATAATATTAAGATAGTATGAGATTAGCTTTTACTTTGGCGCTCCTTTTTCTAGCCAACACCATAAAGAGTCAAGAGTAGCTTTTGGCAATGCTCCTCCGGGAGGCATAACGGTTGGATTTTCATCAAACACTCTTCTTTCAAATGCTCCACTGCTTACTACTGCTTTAACTCCGTTATAGGTAGTATAATCACCATTACTTGAGCCAGCAGCATGACAAGAAGTTTGGGTACATCTGGTCTCTAAAATTTTAGAAACATAAGAGGTGTATTTAACACTCATGCTAGAGCAATCTGCTTGCTTAGGATCTTCATCCTTTTTTTTATCTTTTTTACAACTAAAAATAATTAAACCAGCTGTAAAAATGAGTGCAAAAAACTTAATGTAGTTAGTCATAAAAAGCAGTTTTCAGCAATGAAAGTAAGCATTTTTTGTCAATTAATTAAGTATAAGCTTGACATATATATGAAATTAAGAAAACTAAAAATAGATTTGATTTTAAATATCAAAACAAAATAATTTGAACAAACTGCTTCATAAAGTAATTTATTTAAAAGAAGTGAGTGAACCCTTTTTTATTTTTTTTGAAACTTGATGAAATATTTACCTTTGGCAACAAATTTTACAAGATGAAAACAGATTTATACCAGCATCACGATTACTACGGAGTAGATGAATTACTTACCGAAGAACACAAACTCATTAGAGATTCTGTAAGGGCTTGGGTAAAAAAAGACTTATCTCCTATTATTGAAGAGTATGCTCAAAAATCTGAATTTCCAAAACAAATAATTCCGGGCTTAGCAGAGATTGGTGCATTTGGTCCATACATCCCTGAGGAGTATGGTGGCCAAGGATTAGACCAAATTTCTTACGGAATTATTATGCAAGAATTGGAGCGTTGCGATTCGGGCGTTCGTTCTTGTGCATCGGTGCAAAGTTCTTTAGTTATGTATCCGATATGGAAATATGGTAGTGAGGAGCAAAAGAAAAAGTTTTTACCAAAGTTAGCCAGTGGCGAATTTATTGGATGTTTTGGGTTAACGGAACCTGACCATGGTTCAAACCCTGGTGGAATGCTAACCAATTTTAAAGATATGGGCGACCATTATTTACTAAATGGTGCGAAACTTTGGATTACCAATTCTCCTATTGCTGATGTGGCTGTGGTGTGGGCAAAAAATGAAGAAGGGAGAATACATGGATTATTAGTTGAAAAAGGAATGGAGGGTTTTACCGCTCCTGAAATTCATGATAAATGGTCATTAAGAGCATCTATTACTGGAGAGTTGGTGTTTGATAATGTAAAAGTTCCTAAGGAAAACTTATTGCTGGGACGTTCAGGTTTGGGAGCACCATTGAGCTGTTTAGATTCTGCAAGATATGGTATAGCATGGGGTGTGATTGGCGCAGCATTAGATTGTTATGATTCTGCCTTGCGTTATTCAAAAGAAAGAATACAGTTTGATGTGCCTATTGGAAGTTTTCAGCTAACACAAAAAAAGTTAGCCGAAATGATTACCGAAATTACCAAAGCGCAGTTACTTACCTGGCGATTAGGTGTGTTAAGAAATGAAGGGAAAGCTACTTCTGCGCAAATATCTATGGCAAAAAGAAACAATGTAGATATGGCTTTAAAAATTGCCAGAGAAGCTCGACAAATACATGGCGGAATGGGCATTACCAGTGAATACCCGATTATGCGACACATGATGAACTTAGAGTCTGTAATCACCTATGAAGGTACGCATGATGTTCATTTATTGATTACCGGACTAGACATTACCGGACTGAGTGCTTTTAGGAATGATGGGAAGTAATTAATATTTCTTCTCCTTCATCAACTCCCCATTTTTATAAACGGTTGTTTTTTCTTTTTTGCCTTTGTTGTAAAACGTCCATTTGCCGTGCTTTTGGTTATTGAGGTGTTTCCCTGTTTCTAATATATTTCCTTCATCATCATAACCAGTGTATTTGCCATTCCACTCTCCGTTTTTATAATAGCCTTCAGCAAATATATTTCCCGACTCATAATAGTATTTCCACAAGCCTTCATATAAACCGTTTTTCAATGTTCCTTCTGCTTGTAGCTTACCATTCTCAAACCATTTTTTTGCCGGACCTTCTGCTTTTCCGTTAACGTAATTAAACTCTTCTGCCTTAACACCATTGCTAAACCAGATTCTTTTGTTGCCTTGAAGTAAATCATTTTTATAAGTTTCTACACCGGTTTTTTGTCCGTTATAATCATAGTATTCCCAAAGTCCGTCTTTTTTACCCTCAACATAATTTCCTTCAATTTTCTTTTGTGTATTGGGGTAATATTCAATGTATTTTCCATGATATTTTCCTTCATTAAAATAAACTTCTGATGTGGGTTTTCCATAAAGGTCAAAAAAATACCAAAGGCTGTCAATTATTCCATTTTTATATTTTCCGGTACTTTTTAAGTTTCCGTTGGCGTAGCCAAATACCCAAACTCCTTCTTCTTTACCGTTTATATAATCTCCTTTGGATTGAATGGCTCCCGTTTCATGCCAAAATACCCAGCTTCCAATTTTTACGTTATCAAAGGTATAGCCGGAATATTTTGGGTTTCCGCTAGGCCAAAAGTCTTGGTGAAGCACTTTTTCTTGAGCCAAAAGAGTGCTAAAGAAGAATAGAGGTAAAATAAACTTTAGTAGGAACTTCATAGACCGAAAATACAAATATTTTGCTCGTTCATGAACTAATGGCTACCGAAAAAGAATCTTTGATAAATAAGCGGTTACTATTGTGTAATTTAGACATATCGTTCTAGTACACATATACAGTCCCTTTTAAATAAGGTTTAGTGGTTTTTCCTCCCCTCTGAAAAGTGGGGAGGTTTTTATTTATTGTTTATTTACTTTATCTAAATTTTTGACATCAATTTTGTCAGCTTTTCCGGAAGGAATAAATGATAAAGTTAACTCAACACCTCCAAATTTTCGGGTAGCAACTCTTAGTTTTGAAAGATTGATATCATAACTTACACCAATTTTAAATTGTTGCTTATGTTCGTACATCATTTGAGCAATAATACCATCTTTAAACCTATATGCTCCGCCAAAATAAATTGCAGAAGCCGTTAAAGCATTAGTGTAAACGGAAGATTCACCAACTGTAATTTTTCGTAACCCGCCTGCTACAATTTCATAAGAAGCTTTTTGTTTTGAAATAAGTAACATAGGAATATAAGATTTAATTAACCCAATCTCAGCCTTGGCATTAAAGTTATACCTAAAGCCTTCGTTTATATCTACTACACTATTAAAACTTCTATTAGGATTTGTTAAGTGGCCAAAAGAAAGCCCGCCTTCCATTCTTAATCTTCTATAAGGCTGATGTAAAAAAACAACTCCTCCGGCTATGTCAACATAATTGGCTCGGTTAGAATAATCTTGCTCATTTGGGTCAATAGTTGGATCATAATTGGCACCATCATACTGACTATCCCATTTTACACCATCAAGGTTAATGGATTGTTGAAGATAGCCAACGGACAGCCCGGCCGAAATTCCCTGGGCTTCCCCAACTCTCATCATATAAGAAACACTAGCATTGTAGTTAGTTAAGCCTAGTTGTGTGGTACCTGCTTTGTCTGAAATAATATTTGCGCCCACACCTATGGCATTGTTATTATTTCCATCTATAGGAATTCTAGCATCAAAAGCGGCAAAAATAGTTTTGTAAGGACTGGATATGCTTCCCCATTGACTTTTGTAAACTGTTGTTAGTCTATATTTACCCTCATAAAAACCGGTGTTGGCAGGGTTAATAAAAATGGGAGCATTATCAAATTGTGAGAAATGAAAAAGTTGACCAAAACCTAAAATGGGTAAAAAAGAAAACAATATGAGCCCAGCTTTTTTCATCATCGGACAAGTGTTACATCTCCTTTTTTGGTAATTAGAACATCATGCACAGTTAGCGATGAAACATAATAAACATAAACATCTTGTGGAGCAGGCTTGCCATTAATAGTGCCGTCCCAACCCATTTTAGAATCGGTAGTTTCAAAAACTTTTTGACCAAATCTATTATACACAAAGAAGTTAAATTCTTTATAGGCTCCGGCTCTTGCATAGAGTATATCATTGATATTATCGCCATTTGGTGAAAACACATCAGGAATGAAAATAGTTGTGTCTTCTTGAATACAAAGTGTTAGTTCGTAACTATCTACACAGTTTCCTTCGTTATAAACAGTAAGTTTAATGGAGTGAGTACCTGGTTTTTTAAATTCTTGAGATGGATTAATGCCCGGTTGGTAAGGAGAAGCAACACCATCAATTTCCCATGTTCCGGTTAATCCATTTTGACTAAGATCAATTAAATCTACAAACCTTTGGTCATAGGGCACACAATCTTCGTCAGGATTTAACGAAAATAGCGCTTTTACTATGGAGTACATAGGTATTCTAACAATAGTATCTTTGTGGCAACCCGTTTGAGTATTGGTTACTTTTACATTATAGGAAGTTCCGACAGGAGCGGCAATAGAATCCTGGTTAGGAACTCCCGGTCCCCAAGCATAAGAGTATGGACCGGCAGGATTTGGAGTTGCTAAAACATATCCTTCATTTCCATAACATAAGGTATCACTTGTAGTATAACCAACCGTAAACCCTGGAAATATATAAATAGTAATTGTATCATAAACGGGTGTTGAACAGCCGTCAGAAGTAACAATTACATAAGTTGTAGTGTTTGGAGGGCTCACCTGATTTGTGTTTCTTGAAGGAAGTGTTGGTGTCCATGTGTGATTATATGTAGCTAATGGGTTACCTCCTGAAGGATTAATTGTTATAACACTAAATCCACCACCACAAATGGTATCGTCTGTTACTGAGTAAGTAGTAGTAAGCTCAGGATAAACTTCAATAATCATGGTGTCTGTAGTCGTACACTCGCCAATTCCGTAAGACACAATTATGGTATCGTATCCTGCTCCTGCATCAACCGGATTAAATGTCATGGTAGTAGTGTCTGTACCCGGTCCAAACCAAATAGAAGAATTATTAGGAGAGTAGCTAAAAGAATAGTTTGTGTCTTTATGGCAATAAGGTGATTTTAAACCATTAATGTTTGCTGCTTGAAATTGATAAATAGTTATTTGAGCAGTATCCCCACAACCTGCAGGAGTAATATATCCTACATTATGAGTTCCAGGCCCGGCAACTGAAGGAGTAAAAAGACCAGTAGTTGGATTAACACCGTTACCAAACCAGACTGTACTATCAGGCATATTGCCTAACTGTAAAGGATTTGCAGCAGAACATAGGGTAGTATCTCTTAATTTTAAATCAGGATAAACGATAAAACGCATACTGTCAACACAAGTGTTTTTCGTCCAATACAGCCAATGAGTTCCTGGTCCGGCAATGTTAGGATAAAAATAGTGTTTATAGTCTGGGTTTCCATAATAAATAATGGCGCCTGGAGCTGCAGTTGTCCATGAGCCACTACAACAAGGATTTTTATTCACTCCTCCTTGCGTTTGACTGGAAGTTAAATTAACCGAATCTTCATCAATACAGTAGTACCTTATTTCTTCATAGATATTTGTCGTTCTAATGTAAACAATGGAAGTATCTGTACAACCATTTGGCATGGTGTAGGTTAAGGTGTCGTTTCCTCCATGCCCAAGTATGGAAGCATCATAAAAAGCTGGATGAGTTCCCGGAGGTAGCAAGCCGGTATTTGGATTTGTAGAACTCCAGGTTCCTCCTGATGATGAATTATATAAATAGAGATTTGTTTGAGATGGACAGGCAGTTCTATTTCCTCCTGCATCCATTGCTTTTACATATATTTTAATAGTGTCTTGACAGCCGTTAATGGTATATAAAATATTGTGTAAACCTCCTCCTGCATCATCAGGGTCAAATAAACTATCAACAGTTTGAATTCCAGGACCGGAAAAAGTTCCTCCTGGAGGCTGTGCCGAAAGATAATAGGGATCAATATTTTGGCAAACTGAATCGATAGTATTGCTAACACCTAAATTTCCTACATAAATAGTTTTGGTGTCCATACATCCGTTTGCATAAAAGGTATCAATATATACTCCCGGAGTTGCAGGTGGTGTAAATGTTCCGGATGCAGAATCTACAAAAGGACCTTTCCAATAACCACCAACTGCTGGTAGAAATCCGCTGAGAACAAAAGGCGGACTATTTGGGCAAGCAGCTTCATCCGGTCCTGCGTCAATTGGAATAACAGTTATTCTTATCGTGTCTTTACACAATGTTCCAATACCGTAAGTAATAATATGAATTCCACCTCCGGCTGTGTCTGGGTCGAACATACCGATGCTACCTGCAGCTTGCAACATACCGTTTCCAGTATATATTCCTCCTCCAATGTTAACAGGTATCGAAAAAGCTGGTTCAGACTGGCAGACAGTTGTGTCTCCAATTAATATTTGTGGGTCAATTACGTAAATTGTTTTACAGGATTGAAAACTTGGACCACCTGCATCAACATTTACACAATAAGTTGTGGTAGTAAGAGGAGATACAGTTTTTGGTCCAGGTCCTGTTCCTAAACCATTATTCCAATTCCAATTTAGTGCCAAGCAAGAAGATGAGGTAGAGTTTGCAGTAATATCTATACTCATTCCAGGACAAATAGTATCAGTATTGGGTGGATTTGTAGTAAATGTGACCGGAATAGGGCAATCTGTTACTGTAAAAGTAGTGTCTTCAGTAAAAGTCCACATACTATCACAAAAATCTAAGAGATTAATGGTGAAATCAATTTGGTAGGTACAATTACTTACAATTCCATTCCCTGCAAGTGAAATAACAGCAACATTTGTGCTGTCATCAAGTGATGGACAACCTTGACCAACGGCACCGCTTATGACTGGAGCTGTAACACCTGGAGGAGCCGTAATAGTAAATGCATTTGTATATACTGAATCACAATGAACTTTTTTAGATAAATTCATATAGATTGTGGTTGTGCTACAATTGGGTAAAGGATTAATTGATATAGTTGGAGGAACAGGCGGCAGAGGTGTTACACGCCATTTAGCAATCCACCCTGATGCATTTACAATATTATTTGATTTAAATCGAATAACTAGCGTATCACTGGCAGGGCTGTTTCTGACAATATTAAAAGTGGTTGTGTTGTGAGTACTGGTTTTTATGATAAAGGGAGCAATACCGGGATTATTACAATTTACATAACCTTGGTAAAAAAAAAGAGTATCACCAAGCCCTAAATCTAAACATGAAAAATCCAGATTAATAGTGCCATTAAAAACAATTTTAAAACATGATTTTTCATTTTCTTTATACCAGCCAGCATTTATTGTGTTTAGCTCTGAGTCAGTAAATATTCCTTTACACTCCACCACAGTTGTGTCCTTCATTTTAAAAAGCGGATAGGAGGGTTGAGCCGTTGGTTGGCTACATGTTTGTGAAGTGGCTAAATTGTAGCTAAATAAAAGAAGAATAATATTTAGCCAAAGGTATTTCATTGTGTGATAGTGATGGAAGGGGAAACTGCTTCGTTGCTTAAGTTTCCAGACCTATCTTCTAACTGAACTGTAAGTGTTACTGTTTCGCTTGAGCCATTACCTAAAAGGAAAAAAGGAGCAAGCTGAACGTCTAAGTTCCCTTCAATCATAATGTCGCTATTGATTGGGGCAAGAAGTGGAACAAAATATTTATCTGCTTTATTTAACCTACTGTCTTTAACTGATAAAGCAAGAGTATCGGAAGATGTGTAGCCTAAGTCACCGTCATTATCTTTATATTTAATGGTTAATGTAACTTGATTGTCAAATTGCTTTACAGTAGTTTCCGAAAGCGACACAATTTCAATTTCAGGAGGAAAAACTTCTTCTTCCTTTTTCTTTTTACATGAAAAAGCGATTGAAATAACCAATAAAAGTAAGACACTAATCCTCATCTTTAATTAATTTTAATTGAGAAGTATTGTAGATAATGTTTTTTGTTGACGTCATTTGGAATTTCTATGGTTGGAAGAGCAGTTGTTTCCTGAATAACTGCTTTAAAAAATATTCCTGCACCTCTTCTATATTGTCTTGTATCAATTGAAAATTTGTGGGTATAACTAATATTTGTAGAGCCTTCTAGTGGCTTGGCTGAGTAACTTCCTGAGGTGAAGTTCATTAAAGGAGCGGTATTTAAATCTTCAATTACTTCTGCAATTTTATATTGCATACTTGCAAAACTTGTAGAAGGAGTTTGATCATCGTAGTAAGCAACATAAATGTCTACAATTCCATCAGTTGAGTCTAGCTCTAGAGGTTGGTCAATTGTTCTGGCATCGTGACCAGCGCTACCACCCGGAGAAACGAAACCAATAATTTGAGGAGGCATATTTCCATATTGAGGAGTGTTCCCAAACATGTCTTTTGCCCCATTATTTATCCAGTCTTTTACCATTTGAATATAGGTGGCTTTATTTGGCGTCCAGACTTGGTTTTTTAGTTCTTGTTGGTCAGGAGGGTAGGCTGGCATTGGACCTGAATGATATACTGTATCTGACCAGTAAGGATCAATCTCAGCAATACGTTGATATACTACAGATGAATCTGCTTTTCCCGGGTAAACTCTAAATCTAAAGTCATAGGTTAGATTATTTATAATAGGAGCTTCGTAAACCATTGTGTTATACGTTGAATGCATTGTTCTGAAATCCGGAGGAAACATACCGCCATCATGACATCCTGAAAGTGCACATTGAGGTTTAAATACTTGCTGATGAACTTTCGCAAACTCATTATTAACCGATGGGTATGGGTCTACTTCTTCATCAGGTTGCTCTAATTGATCGTAAGGATTTACAAACTCTTGCTTTTTCTTACAGGCGTTAAATAATAAAGCCATTGAAAAACCTCCCAGAATAAAAATACTTAAAAGTGTAGTTTTTTTTCTCATGGTAATTTAAATTACATATAGTCAAATAAAGAATTACTTGTAGTAACTCTTCCGTCTGCTTCAATTAAGTTTCTGACACCAAAAATTTCTCCTATGGTAAGTACATTGTCTTTTATGTTTGCTACAGGATTTGTAGGTGTTCCTATTCTGTTGCCTTTTTGAGCATTTAATTTACTTTGTGCAATTCCGCTAACGTTAGCACCTCCTACAATTTGAGTAAATACTCTTAAAGCATTAGTGTCAGAGTGATCGTATGATAAGAAGTTGTTTTGATCTTTAATAGGGTTTGGATTTAAGTTTCTACCACACTCAGGACTTAAAATCATAATGGTTTCGTCTTTAAATGGAGGAGTAGACTGAATCCATTTCCACAATTCACCAATTAAGTAGTCGCACATGTGAAGGTTTTGTAAGTAGGAAGTATAGTTTCCATGACATACGTCAACACTACTGAAGTTCAAGGTTAAAAACTTAGGTTCAAATTTTTTCATCACTTCCATGGAGTAAGCTAAGGCAGCAATATCTCCACCACTTTTCCCTGCCAACTGTCCACCAGCCTGTGTTTCAGGAACATTAGTGTTAATAACGGTGTTCATGCCTTTAGTAAACATTTCTCGCATAAACTCTTTTATTTTTTCAGTTTCATCTTTAGTGTTTCCAATTTGTTTAAGAGCTGCTCCGTAGTTATCAAATTGGTTATCTAAAAATGTTCTCATGTAGCGCATGTAATCTAACTGCTCTTCAGGGTGAAATTTCGCATCAGATAAATATTGCTGACCTGAATTTCCGAATGTAGTAGATGGTGCAAAAAAGTTAGCGCCATATTCTGCTCCAAAACCTGGATATTCAGAGTGATTTAAAAGCGGAACACTATTAGCAATTGTATTTCCAATAAACCAAACGTCAGTGGCAGCAAATCCTGCGTGCTTTCTTAAATATTCAAATATGGTAGGGTTGATTGGCTTATTAGCTAAACCTTGTGCCGCAGCTTGATTTCCCTGAATTAAACTGTTAAATCCGCCATAGTGACCTCTTGAAGCTGCATTTGTTTCTGCAAAAGTTACGCCCTGAGATTCTATAGACCCAAAACTAGTCCCTTGACCTATAACATTGTTAATTGGTGTGTTAGGAGTAGACGGACCATAAATTACAGTGTTGTTGGTAGTACCTCCAACAAAATTAAACATGTTTTGAGTTAAATTATGTGCGCCTGAAGCTCCCTGCTCTGTTAAGTACGATTGGTCAATTACCTCTTGATGCCTAACACCTCCCGCAAACATTACATAAATAACGTGCTTAGCCATGTGATTTCCGCCACTTTGTGCAAAAAGTCGCCCTGATGGAAGTATATATGGAGCCGCAATAGCACCAGCTGCTGCTATTCCTGCGGTTTTTAAAAAATCTTTTCTTTTCATAATAGACTATTTTAATAGTTTAATAATACTGGTATTCGTTACATGTAGCGAATGCCATGTAAACCATTTGAGCTTCAAGATTTGGGTTAGCTGTAATAAAGTTTCTGAAGTATGTTTTTTCTGCTTCTGTCGGTCTTCTAATTAAAAAGCGGATATATGCATCCTCTATAAACTTATCAATATCTGCTCTCATTTCGGTATTTGTAGGTATTTGAACTTGAGGAGAAACGTCATTTAAAAAGTTAGAAACCAGAACTTCCATTCCGAGTTGTTTATCACCTATAGAATACAGAGCATCAGATGCCTTAGCTACTTCAGCGGGAGACATCCCTAGCTGAAATAAGTTTGAATACATAACAGATATATATATTTCTAATGTCTTCCTTTTGGTTTTGTCGGCACTAGAGTGATATAAGTCAACTGTATTTACCTGATAAAGGTTTGGATCTTTTTTCTCTTTCTTTTTGCAACCTAATGAAAAGATGAGTAAAAAAGCAACTGAATAAATGGTTAATTTTTTCATAAAGCCTTGATTAAAAGTTGGCGTATTCTTTATAACTTAATATTTCTTTTTGTAATTGTTGAACGTTTATAGCAGAGCCGCCATAACGGGTCATAAAATCATACATTTCTCCGGTATTCGGGTCACGTCCTAAGTAGGATTTAAAATAATATCTGATTAGTCCTTCATTAAATTCTTCACATTGAGTTACAATGTTGTAAAAGTCTGCTAAACTTTGACCGTACATTCCTAGTAAATACTCTGGCTGCCCATTTTGAGCCATCAGCTGGGTTTTAAGAATTTCTTCTTGAGTTGCATTTCTAAAAAACAATGCATTAAAACCATTTCTTGCGTAGTTAGCAACATTGTACATATTATCCCAAGCAGACCCTTCAAAAACGTCATTATCCAAAAGTCTTCTATAAACTTCTTGAATAGTTATAACGCCATTTCTGTATTCATACCTTGCTTTTATTGCTCTTCTTAGTTTATTAGCTTTTTCCATTTTTACCGCCCAACCATGTAAATCATTGTTTAAGGAGTCTATGTATGCATAATTTTCTAAAATTCCAGCTTGTTTTGCTAGGTATTCTCCTTCGTCTGAATATACATCTAGTATTCTAACTTTTGTCAAATCAAAAAAGCGGTTGTAGTAAGCATGATAGTAAGAGGAATCACCATCTCTATATGTCTGATCAGTCATCAGTTTAGTAATGAGTGCTTCACGAGATGCTCTTGAATAGCCCGCAGATTTGATAGCAGCAACCTCTCCATCCATTTCAGCATCAAGAGGTTCTCTGCCTAGCAAGTCTATAAATAATCTATTTACAAAGTTTTCTACTTTAACTTTTGACACATCACCGTTGTAAGGAGCTTCATTATCCGGGATGACAACTTGTTCCTTCTTTTTGCAATCGGTAAATAAAATAACTAAAGAGAACAGACTAATAACTAAGATTGTAAATTTCCTCATAGCTTTGGTTAGTTTAAGAATTGTAGTTTTGCAGTCCACCAAAAGTAATAAAATTTTGTAAACTATTGAATTTCAAGACACAATTTTTATAAAATAAATACTTTTAGATGGTTTTTTAAAAAAGAGAAAGTTTTAATTTGCTTGACGGTGTTTAAATAAGAATAAAGTTGTATTATTTCTTATATATTTCTATAAATCAATGATATAAAATTAATTAAATGAAAACAGTTTTAGTTACGGGAGCTACATCTGGCTTTGGAAAAGCAATAGCCACTAAGTTTGCCAAAGAAGGAAACAACATTATTATAACGGGTAGACGAGAAGAAAGGCTTAAATATTTAAAATGGGAGCTTGAGAAGCAATATAATGTTAAAACTCTTAGTCTTTGTTTTGATGTCCGTGATAAAGCAGAGGTGTTTAAAAGCATTGATTCCCTTTCTAATGATTGGAAAAAGATAGATGTGCTAATCAATAACGCAGGGCTAGCCAGTGGTATTGATAAAATTCAAGAAGGAGAGATTGAAGACTGGGATAAAATGATTGACACAAATGTAAAGGGATTGTTATATGTTTCTAAAGCTGTTATACCTCTTTTAATTAAAAACAAGTCTGGGCACATAATCAATATAGCTTCTACTGCTGGTAAAGAAGTCTATGAAAAAGGAAATGTTTATTGTGCAAGTAAACATGCTGTTGATGCTATATCCAAAGCCATGCGAATTGACTTATTAGAACATAGAATTAAAGTAACAAATATTGCTCCCGGAGCAGCCGAAACTGAATTTTCGCTAGTTCGTTTTCATGGCGATGAAGTGAAAGCTAAGAATGTATATAATGGTTACAAGCCTATGAGCGCAGAAGATATTGCCAATGTAGTTTACTATACCACTACTTTACCAGAAAATCTTTGTATTAATGATTTGGTTTTAACTTCACTTGCTCAAGCAAATAGTTTTTATAATCACAAAAAATAAATTCTCTTATAACTAAAAAAAGCCCCTAATTAAAGGGGCTTTTTCACATGAACGATTATTTATGTTAACATAAATAAAAGGGGTTATTTTAGGAGTGTCACCTTACCAATATAAGTATGACTTTCACCTTTTACGTCTTTAGTTTCTATTTTATAAGTATATACATCAGTTTTACCCACATCTCTTCCTTTAATGGCTCCATCCCATTTAGAGTCTAACTGATAACCTTCAAAAACAACCTCTCCCCATCTGTCAAAGATTAACATGCTTTGCTCTTCCACTCCATAACCTACAGGGAAGAAGAAATCATTTTTCCCGTCACCGTCAGGAGAAAATGCGTTCGGGATGTATAAAGCGTAATCAGGCTCTACTCTAATGGTTTTCCAAGTACTGTCTTTACAACCATATTGGTTTTCTATGTTTAACCAAATTACGTAAGTACCGGAATCACCATAAGTATGTGAAGGATTTTGTGTGTTGGCTGTTCCACCATCACCAAAGTTCCAATTCCAAACAGCAGGTCCTTGTGATAAGTCACTGAACTGTGCCTCCGGTTGATAGAATACATTTAGTTTCTCAGGGTTCCATGTAAAGTCAGCTATTGGAAGCGGATAAACACTTATCATGCCCACATTGGTTACAATGGTAGTACATTGTTTTGTGCCATAATCGGTAATACCCATTACCGTTACATCAAACGTTTTTGCAGAAAGACTGTTGTTCTCATAACAGTGAGTAGGGTTGTTGGCAATGGTTCCGTTACCGTTTCCAAAGTCCCAAGTATATGTAGTTACTCCCACAGGGTTATTACTGTTGTTAATAAAGTTAACACATACCGGAGTACAACCGTCATTAATGTCTGAAGTAAAGTTTACATCAGGATTATCAAATACAGTTACCGGAACAGTAGCAGAGTCCACACAACCTTTTCCTGTAGTTACTACTAGTTGTGTGTTAAACACACCCGGAGTAGTATAAGTATGTGTAGGGTTTTGTGAACCTTGAGTAGGAGATCCATCACCAAAGTTCCATACCCAGTTGATTAATGTTCCCGGTGTTCCGTTACAACTTACGGTAGTTAAGTCACTAAACTGTGTAGGAGTTCCTAAACAAACTTCAGTTGGTGTAAAGGCAGGAACAGGATTAGGATATACTTCTACTTGTTTGGTAATTACATCCGTACATCCACTATCAGAAGTAACCGTAAGCGTTACATTGTAAGGTCCGCAATTAGCGTAAGTATGAGTGGTGTTTTGTGTATTACCATTAGCAGAACCATCTCCATAGTTCCAATCCCACTGTGCAATGTTTCCTGTGCCTACTATTGATAAATCATTCATAGGTAAAGCAATGCCGTCACACACATTGGTAAAGTTAAAGTCTGCTGTTGGTATTGGGTGTGCAAATATGGTTTGACTAATCGTATCGGTACAACCGTTACCTGAAGAAGCAATTAATTGAATTACATAAGAATTAGCAGCTGCATACTTGTGTTTATGAACAGGCGCTGATGAGGTTCCTGTGTTTCCATCTCCATACGCCCAGTTGTAAGTAGTAGCATTGGTAGATGAATTGGTAATAACAATAGAATCACCAACACACTCATTAGTAGCCGTAAAGTTGGCCACCGGCAAAGTGTAAACCGGAATGTTTTTAGTAACAGAGTCCATACAGCCTTGTGCTGATGTGATTACTAATTTAACAGCATATCCCGGAATTTCATTGGCAGTAGCATAAGTATGACAAGGGTTACCTACGGCTGATGTTCCTCCATCACCAAACGTCCATTGCCATTGGTTAATGTTACTTCCTATTACAGATGAACCGTCATAAAAACAACTTTGATTTCCTAAACAAACCGTGTCGGCAGTAAAGGCTGCGGTTGGTAAACAATAGATCGTAATGTTTTGTGATACTGAATCAACACAAGTACCTGCTGTAGCAATTAGCTTAACGGTATAAGTTCCGCAATTTGCATAAGCATGACTTGGATTAGCAGCTGTACTGGTATTGCCATCACCAAAATCCCATAGATAAGTCATGGTACCACTATTAATGGTAGAGGTATTCGTAAATGGAATATTTAAGCCCTCACAATCATTATTCATTGTAAATGATGGTTGTGGCATTGGATTAACGGTTACTGTTTGGCTAATACTGTCTTGACAACCTTGGTCAGAAGTTAATACAAGGGTAACGGTGTATGTTCCGTCAATTAAGTATTGGTGGTTGACAGGAGAACCTGTTCCTGTATTTCCATCACCAAAGTTCCAAGCTGTATTGGTTATACTTCCTGAACCAATAGTTGATGTACTGGTAAAGGTAGAGGTATATCCTGAACAAACGGTTGTTGCAGTAAATGACGGCTGTGGTAATGGATTAACAGTTACAGTAGCTGTGGCACTATCCGGACAACCTGTTAAGGTATAGACTACTTTATAAGTAGTGGTAGTGTTTGGATTTACATTTACGGTACCGGTAGTCATTCCTCCCGGTGTCCAAGTATATGTTCCTCCTCCAATGCTTGGATTGGCTGTTAATGTAGCTGTCTCTCCATCACAGATGGTAGCATTGTTTACGGTTACTGTTGGTTGTGGATTAACAGTAACTGTTCCAGTAGCGGTTGCTGTACAACCGGCTATATCATAAGTTACAGTATAGTTAGTTGTTGCATTAGGTGATACCGTAATGTTTTGAGTAGTTTGTCCGCCAGGTGTCCAGCTATATGTTCCTCCGGCAGGGTTTGGTGTAGCGGTTAATGTAGCACTTTGACCGTCACATATTGTTACATTGTTTACGGCTACGGTCGGTTGTGTTAATACGGTTACAGTACTGGTATCTGTTGCCGTACAACCGTTTAAAGTATAGGTAACAATGTAGTTAGTGGTTGCTGCCGGACTTACGGTTACATTTTGTGTGGTGGCTCCTCCCGGAGTCCATGCATATATTCCGCCTCCAATACTTGGTGTAGCGATCATGGTGGCGTTTCCTCCGTTACAAATTACAGGGTCGTTTGCACTTACTGTTGGTTGTGGGTTAACGGTTACGGTTACATTGCCTGTAGCCGTACATCCGTTTAAGTCATAAGTAACAGTATAATTAGTTGTGGTGTTAGGAGATACCGTAATGTTTTGAGTAGTCTGCCCTCCCGGTGTCCAAACGTAAGTTCCTCCTGGTATACTAGGCGTAGAAGTAATCGTTGTAGACTGACCATCACAGATGGTTGCAGGTGTGGCATTGGCTGTTATCGTTGGTTGTGGCTTTACTACGATTTGACCTGAACCAGTTCCAATACAGCCATTTAAGTTATAAGTAACAGTATAAGTTGTTGTAGCTCCAGGGGAAGCAGTCATAGTTTGAGTGGTAGCTCCACCAGGCGTCCAGCTATATGTTCCTCCAGGGCTATTTGGATTTGCAGTAATTGTACCAGGTTGACCAGGACAAACGGTATCATTAGTCACTTGAATAACCGGGTTAGAGTTTATAGTAACCGTTCCAGTATCAGTAGCGGTACACCCGTTTAAGGTATAAGTAACAATATAACTTGAAGTAGCTCCCGGAGACACAGTAATAGTTTGAGTGGTTTGTCCACCTGGAGTCCATGCGTAAGTTCCTCCTCCTATACTAGGAGTTGCAGTTAAGTTTGCACTTTGACCAGCACAGATAGTAGGGTCATTTACTGTAACAGTAGGAACAGGGTTAACTGTTACTGTTACATTGCCTGTAGCCGTACATCCGTTTAAGTCATAAGTTACGGTATAGTTAGTCGTTGTGTTAGGTGATACCGTAATGTTTTGTGTAGTCTGCCCGCCCGGTGTCCAAACGTAAGTTCCTCCTGGTATACTAGGTGTAGAGGTAATTGTTGTAGACTGACCATCACAGATGGTTGCAGGGGTGGCATTGGCTGTTATCGTTGGTTGAGGTTTTACTACGATTTGACCTGAACCAGTTCCAATACAACCAGCTACATTATATGTTACGGTATATGTTGTTGTAGCTCCCGGAGAGGCAGTCATAGTTTGAGTGGTAGCTCCACCAGGCGTCCAGCTATATGTTCCTCCCGGACTATTAGGAATTGCAGTTAAGCTTCCTGTTTGACCCGGACAAATAGTATCATTTACAACCTGAATAACCGGATTAGAGTTTATAGTAACTGTACCGGAATCTGTAGCAGTACATCCATTTAGAGTATAAGTAACATAATAAGTTGTTGTACTTCCAGGAGTCACGTTGATTGTTTGAGTTGTCATTCCACCTGGAGTCCATGAATAAGTTCCTCCTCCAACACTTGGCGTAGCAGTTAATGTTGCTGTTTGACCGGCACAGATAGTTACATCGGGAACATTAACTGTAGGTTGAGGATTTACGGTTACAGTTGTGTTGGCTGTGTTAGTACATCCATTTAAATCATAAGTTACAGTATAAGTAGTTGTAGTAGCAGGAGTAACAGTAATATTTTGAGTAGTTTGCCCTCCCGGAGCCCAGCTATATGTTCCGCCACCAGTGCTTGGAGTAGAAGTGATGTTTACAGTTTGACCCGCACAAATAGTAGTAGGTGTTGCATTAGCTGTAATAGTAGGTTGTGGTTTTACTACTATGGTTCCTGAGCCAGTTCCAATACAGCCTCCTAAGTTATAAGTTACAGTATAAGTAGTTGTGGCTCCTGGTGAGGCAGTCATAGTTTGAGTAGTAGCACCTCCGGGTGTCCAGCTGTATGTTCCACCACCGGCACTTGGGGTTGCTGTTAAGCTACCTGTTTGTCCTGCACAAATAGTGTCATTAACAACAGTTATGGTTGGATTTGGGCTTATGGTGACTGTACCCGAACCAGTAGCCGTACATCCATTAAGTGTATATGTCACTGTATAGGTAGTAGTTGCGCCTGGAGTAACGTTAATGGTTTGCGTAGTTGCGCCTCCCGGTGTCCAACTATAAGTTCCTCCACCAACACTAGGTGTGGCAGTAAGAGTTGTGCTTTGTCCGGCACAAATAGTTTGATTATTAACCGCAACGGTGGGTTGTGGATTAACGGTTACAGTTCCTGAGCCAGTTCCTGTACACCCGTTTAAAGTATAAGTTACCGTGTAAGTTGTTGTAGCACCAGGGGACACTGTAATGGAAGGTGTGGTTGCACCTCCCGGAGCCCACAAATAAGTTCCACCACCAGCACTAGGTGTTGCAGTGAGAGTAGCGCTTTGTCCGGCACAAATTGTTTGATTGTTTACAGTAACAGTTGGATTCGGATTTACAGTAACAGTTCCTGATCCTGTTCCTGTACATCCATTCAAAGTATAAGTAACTGTGTAAGTTGTGGTAGCACCAGGGGACACTGTAATAGAAGGTGTAGTTGCACCTCCCGGAGACCATAAATAAGTTCCACCACCAGCACTAGGTGTAGCAGTAAGAGTAGCACTTTGTCCAGCACAAATAGTTTGATTATTTACCGTAACTGTTGGTAAAGGATTAACTGTAACGGTACTTGTTGCTGTTGCCGGACAACCATTTAATGTATAGGTTACAGTATATGTAGTTGTGGCTGCAGGAGAAACAGTAATTGACGGAGTTGTTTGACCTCCCGGTGTCCAGGAATAGGTTCCTCCGGCAGCTAAACCGTTTGCAGTAATTGTTGCATTTTGTCCTGCACAAATTGTTGCATTAGTAGTAGTTATAGTAGGGATGGGCTTAATAATTAAGTTGACGGCATAAGCTGTATTTGCATAAATAGGACAAACACTATCGGTAACGTTCACAACAAATGAACTTTGACCTGTTGTTCCTATAGGAGCGCTATAACAAATTCTGACTGTAATAGGGTTTGTTCCGGTAGTCGTCATTGTAGCTCCCGGTAAAACGGTGGAAACATTACTTGAAGCGTAAAGTTGGTTTGCTAAATCAGGGTCGCTGAAAACCAAGTCAAAACATACAGTGCTACCTTCACAAACGGATGCAGTATTGTTATTAACTTTTGTTCCTCCGGTAATGTTAACCAAACCTCCTGCTGGTGGTTGTGGATTTTGATTTGTACAAGCAATAACAATTACCTGAAAATCATAAATCATGGTTCCTTTAAGCTGACCTGTGGTTCTATCATAAGAATAAATCATTACTGCAAAAACATAATTTCCGGCAGTAGTATTATAACAAATTGTACCGTTATTTGGGTCTATGGTTACACCAGGTATAGGAGATGTACCATTATAACCACCTTGATAAGGAACTGGCGTCCCGTTTGGTGGCGCTCCTGTTCCACTTTGGGCGGGAATAAGAGCATATCTTAAGCTGTCTCCATCAGGGTCAGTAACATTCAAGTTATAACAGTTGGTTTGCCCTGCACAACCATAAGGAATTGGAGTGGTATTAATAACGGGAGAGTTGTCACAAGGAAATGTGCCTGAATTCATAGTTGTTTCTACATAGTTTCCTGGCTGCCCAACCAGATTAGTAGTATTATCTCTACAACATGACGACCATTTAAAATGCCATGCATTACAGCCAGCAGGTAGGGTAACTATTGCTTTGTAATACGTTGCTTTAACACCATCATAGGTAGTACCACCGTTACAATATGTTTGGTTAAGCATCTGCCCACATATTTGAGAAACATTTAGGTTAGACTGTCCGGCAATACTATCCAGCCTTAAGTAGGAATATCCGGCATAATTTGTAATAGTAGTATTTGAAGTTAGAGGAGATGTGTTTTGTACAATACCACAATCATTAGTGATATAAATATAAAAGGTTGATCCCATATAAGATCCCGTCCTACAATTATGAACAAGAAAAGCTGTAATTTCATATTGGTTTGGACCAACACATTTGTATGAAATGTTTGCTCCTGGGATATGAGATGCTGATAGATTTTTATTAAAAAGTAGAAATCCGCCTAATAATATAAGCGTTAAGAAAGTAATTTTTTTCATAGTTAATAAGTATTAATACCTAAGTAGTTTGTAAGCTTAATATTAATAGACGAACTGAACAAATTATGGTTGCCTTAAATTTTAACAGATTTTAAATTAGAAATAAAAGACTATGAATAAAGCTATTTTTAAAATAAAATATGTGTTCAGTAACATATTGCAATATAAAAAAACAAAAAAGTGGCTTTATGCCACTTTTTATAGACAAACAGGTAATTTCTGTCGCTAATGCTTTAAAAACTGTCGATGAAATGAATGGTTTTCTGATTCTATTTTGATTAGATAAAGACCATTTAATAAATGACTTACATCTATATTGTGGATAGAGTTACCATATAAATTTTCTTCGACTAATAATTGACCTGAAATGGAATAAATATAGGTTTTAACTCTAGTGTCTGTAAGGTCAGAAAGATCAATAGTTAAATTATCCTTTGTAGGATTGGGATAAATTGATATTTCTCTTGCAACTTGCTCTTGAACACCAGCACAAATTTGTACTGTAATTTGGATAGTGTCAGTATCGAAACAGCCTGTTGTAGTATCAGTTAAAGTTAAATAAACCGGATAAGTTCCGACTCCCATCGTTCCGTTAAAATTAATGGACTGAGAACTATCACCTGTTGACCAACTATAGGTGTATGGTCCGAATGGTCCAAACAAAAATGCACTACCACTTGTACAAATGGTAGTATCGTTTCCAATTCCGAATAAAGGTTTAATATATTCAAACTCAAGCGTCCATTGTTCTATCGTTCCAATGTCTCCTCCTGCATCATCATACACCCAAAGCTGCCATTCTCCATTAGGATCTTGACCAGTATGCATTTTGGCTAAACCAACAGAGTCTTGGATGTGATAAACGCCTGGTAAGATACCTCCTGCAGTATAATTTTGAATATAATTATTTGAGGTGTCAATAAAAACAGCGTTGATATAATCATCACCACTTCCTCCATTTCCAGACGAAATTTCCAGTGTATCGTTAGCAGGCGAAATTAAATAAATATTTAAATCACTTACCCATGTGTGAATAATAGAGTCTATGGTAAGAGATTTTATTGCAAAGCATCCATCAAGTGAAGTTGGTAATCCACAAAAAGCAATGCTTGACTTTGCTCCAACCGGGCTATCGTCTGGAATTGCCACTGGTACAGAGCTTGATCTCACGAAACCGCCAGCAGCAAAATGCTCAACATTGTAGTTTAGTAAAGTATCATTGTTTTTAACTGAGTCTGCAGCTAAGAAAGTTGTAGCGTCTAAAGTGTATACTCCCGGAGTTGAAAGATTGGCAGTAGCCGTAAAGTTATAAGTAATAGTGTCTCCAGGTAGTATTTGAATAGTAGATGTTTCCGAAACATAAGTTCCTCCGTTAACTCTATATTTTACATCGTAAGTTTTAGCGGTATCAGAGCCAAAATTTGCTACTTCAACCGATACAATTTCATTAGCATTTAATCCACAGCCATTTTTTGGTGAATTAAAAGCAATAATACCTATATCAAATGGAGATGGCTTGAAAACTCTAATATCATCTAAGCCTATTGAATATCCATAATCTATAAAGCCAGTAAATTTAATTCTAGTTGTAGATGTTAAAGTAGTAAATGAATTTAAATTATATGTTCTTTTTGTCCATGCAGGAATATCGGTTGTAATACTATCTACTAGAGTCCATGTTGTTCCGCCATTATTTGAAATGTGAATGGTGGTAGTATTTTGGTCCCCAGCCCATTCCCCTTGAATATGCCAAAAATCTAAAATATAATTACCACTGGATAGATTAATGTTAGGTGAAATTAATTCTGTTCGATCACCGGAATATCCAGAAAAATAGAAGTTTGCTCCCGTAACACCGTTATGAAAATTGTTTGCTCCATTACCCATATTACCCCCATTGGCAGTCCAGTTTAAGGTTCCGGTAACATAATTTTGGGTAAATTGTCCGGGAAAGGTTCCTTCGAAATTCTCAAAAAAAGCAACTTGTGAGAATGAAAAATTATAAAATACAATACAAAATAATGCTAGTAGTAGTTTTTTCATAATAAAAAGTTTTTACAAAACTACTCCTTTTATTTTGATTTCTAAAATGCTTGTATGATATCTTTTTGAATATCCTTAATATTTTCTAAGCCTATAGAAATTCTAACTAAACCGGGAGTTATGCCTACCGCAAGTCTTTCTTCTTTACATAGTTTTGCGTGCGTAGTAGATGCCGGATGAGTAACTATGGTTCTTGTATCGCCAAGGTTTGCGGTTAAAGAACAAAGCTTTAATTTATTTAAAAAGTTTGCTCCGGCTTCTATACCTCCTTTTAATTCTATTGCAACCAAGCCACCGCCTGTTTTCATTTGTTGCTTAGCTACTTTATAAGCAGGGTGAGTTTCTAAAAATGGGTATTTAACCGATTCAATTTTTTCATGATTAGCTAAAATTTTAGCTAACTCCAGTGCATTTTCAGAATGTTTTTCCATTCTCAAAGCAAGAGTTTCTATACTTTTTGAAATTATCCAAGCGTTAAAAGGTGAAAGAGCCGGACCTGTATGTCTTGCAAAGCCTTTGATTTCAGTTATTAGCTCTTTTTTTCCGCAAATAATACCTCCAAGAACTCTTCCTTGGCCATCTAAATACTTTGTAGCAGAATGAATAACTAAATCAGCGCCAAAATTAATTGGTTGCTGAATATATGGAGTCGCAAAACAATTATCTACAATTAAAATGAGATTGTGTTTTTTAGCAATTTCTCCGGCTTTTTTTAAATCAATAATATCTAGCCCTGGATTGGTAGGAGTTTCTATATATAAAATTTTTGTATTGGATTGAATAGAATTTTCCCATTCGTCAATTTTATCAGCATCAACATAGGTGTGTGATATATTCCACTTTGGAAATATTTTTGTAAAAAGCTGGTGTGTAGAACCAAAGATTGAACGACAAGACAATACATGTTCTCCGGAATTTAATAATGCTCCAAAGGAAGTAAACACAGCTGCCATACCGGTAGCAGTTGCCCATCCTGCTTCAGCATTTTCAAGTAAGCAAATTTTTTCAATTAATTCAGTGGTATTTGGGTTTGAAAACCTGCTGTATATGTTTCCTTCAATTTCATCGGCAAACATGGCACGCATTTCTTCAGCATTATCAAACACAAAACTTGATGTTAAGTGAAGAGGAGTTGAATGCTCATTAAATTGGCTTCTTTCTAGTTGGTTTCTTATTGCTATAGTTTCAAATTCCATTATGAATTAAGTTTATATGAGTATTCTATCGTTGCGCTTTTTTCTAAAATTCTTGTAACAGAGCAGTACTTTTCCATGCTTAAATCGATAGCTCTTTTTAGTTTGGCTTCATCTACTTCTCCTTTTGCCTCAAATACAACATTAATAGTTTCGAAAATTGCAGGCTGTTCGTTTTTGCGAGTAGCTTCAATTTTTATGGAAAAATCGGTCAATTCAATTTTTTGTTTTTTGAGAATATGAAGCACATCTATTCCGCTACATCCACCTAATCCTGCCAGTAATAACTCCATAGGTCTAAACCCATTATCGTTCCCTCCAATAGTTGGACTAGCATCAATGTTTATGGTTTTGTTGTTTTCATTTTTAGCTTCAAAATGAAAAGCATTATTTACTCTTTGTAATTCAACTTTCATAATTTCTTTAATGAGGAATTTTTTCTTTTACTATTCCGTAAAATAAAGTGCCAAATATAGCACTTAGCAAAACTACAAGAATGATTGAATTTCCATTACCTATTAGAGCGTATAATGGTCCCGGACATGCGCCTACTATTGCCCAGCCCAGCCCGAATAATATACCTCCAAACAAGTTGCTTTTCCATTTTAATGGTTTGGGTTTGAAAATTATATTCTCACCCTGAAGAGTTTTTATGTCAAACTTTTTTAAGAGTTGTACAGAAATAAACCCTACAAAAATGGCACTTCCAATTATTCCATACATGTGAAAAGATTGAAAGCGAAACATTTCTTGAATTCTAAACCAGGAAACTACCTCTGACTTTATGAGAATAATTCCAAATAGAATACCTAAAATGAGATAGCTAATATTGATAAATGAATTTGATTTTTTCATGAGTTTAAAGACTAATTAGGTAAGCTACAAACAAATGTGTTGAAATTAAACCGCCAATGAAAAACCCAATGGTGGCGATTAACGATGCAGGGTTTAATAATGATAATCCCATAATTGAATGGCCGGATGTGCAACCATTTGCATACCTGGTTCCAAACCCAATTAAAAAGCCTCCGGATATGAAAAATAATAACCCTTTAATTGAAAATAAATTACCCCAGTTGAATATTTCTTTAGGAAGTAAGCCTGCCAAATTAGCAATTCCTAACTCTTTAAGTTTTGCAACTGTATTAGAAGAAAGGTTAATGCTGAATTCTTCAGGCTGGATAAAACTTGCTAAATAGCCTCCAATTAATATTCCTCCTACAAAAAAGAAGCTCCATATTTCTTCTTTCCAATTATAGGAAAAGTAGCTTTTTTTAATGGGAATACATGCGCTGCAAAAATGCCTTAAAGTAGAAGATATGCCAAACGATTTGTTTCCAATGATTAGAAATAAAGGAACAAAAAGCCCAATTAGCGGTCCGGCAATATACCATGGTAACGGTTGTTTTAGGTATGTAATAATTTCTTCCATTTATGCGGTAACAAGTTTCTGTTGTTTTTCAAATTGAAAGTTTTGTTTGATGTTGCTTTTTCCAATAAGTACAAGAGATAAATTTAGTTTTTGAAGTATGTTTTTTACCTTAATCAAATCACTAATTTTAATACTTGCAACAGCAAATTTTAAATTGGAATTTTCCACTTTCACAACATTGTTTAGAGGAATGTCATCAAGCTCAAAATCTAGCGTATATCTTACAAAAACATCAACCTCTTTTTCTGTGTTATACTTAGGTTTTTGTGCTGAATTTAGCTTGGAATAATTGTATTTGAATCCATTCTTTACGGCCAAAACATCTGCTAGAACAGCTGCTCCGGTAGGTTCGCTTCCGGCACCTTTACCCACTAGAAATTGTTCTCCTGAAAATTCCGGTCTAATTATTATTCCGTTAAATTCATTTTCTACCGTAAATAAATTTTCAGTTGAATTAACAAATTGTGGTGCTACTGTTAAAGTGATTTCACCATCAACATTTTCAGCTTTTGCAATTAGCTTAATTTTTAAATTATTGCTTTTCGCAAACTCAACATCTTTACTGGAAATGTTTTCAATACCATAAACAAAAACATTTTCAGGTTTTACAATCACACCAAATGCATGGGCGGTTAAAATGACTAATTTATTTAATGCATCAAAACCACCAACATCTAGCGTAGGGTCAGCTTCTGCAAATCCATTTTCTTGAGCTTGTTTTAGCGCTTCATCATAGCTTATTCCTTCATCAAAAATTTTGCTAAGAATATAGTTGGATGAGCCGTTTAAAATTCCTTCTAAACTATAAATTTCTTCGTTGGCAAAATACTGTTCTAATAATCTGATAATAGGAATTGAAGCGGCTGTGGAAGCTTCGTATAAAAAGCTTGATTGCTTTTGCAGGGAAACCAACTCTTCAAAATTTTCTGCGATAAGTTTCTTGTTGGCAGAAACAACATGCTTTCCTTTTTTAAGTGCTTCAAATACAATTTCTTTAGCGTCTAAGGCATTATTAATTGCTTCAACAACAATAGCTGTTGAGTCGTCATTTAGCACATCATTTTTTTCAGTAGAAATTAAGTCGGTTGCTCCATTTCTGTCTTTGTTGTTGTGCTTTACAACAATTTTTTTGATGTCTATTTTTGCTTTTAAGGCTTGCTGGTAAAACCCTTTACCTACCACTCCAAAGCCGAATTGTGATATGTTATATTGCGTATTCATAGTTGTTTTGTTTTTTAGTGTTGTATTTAAAAAATGTATTAATTGCCGTTGATATTTTTTTTGTTTCAATTAAAAAGCCGTCATGCCCGTATAAAGAATCTAGCTTGAATAGTGACGAGTTAGGAATATGTTTTGCTAATATTTCCTGCTCTTGTGGCGGAAAAAGAACATCAGATACAATAGAAATGACTAAGGTTTTTGCTTTTATCTTGCTTAGTGCATTTTTTATTCCTCCTCTGTTTCTTCCAATATTATGAGAATCCATGGCCTTACTTAAATACCAGTAAGAGTAGGCGTTAAATCTATTTACTAATTTTTCTCCTTGATAATTTTGATAAGAAGAAGACTTGAAAAATTTTAGTTCGTCCTCATCATCTTCTTGCGTTGCTTGATATGTATTGTAGTTTCTGTAGCTAAGCAATGCAATTGCCCTAGCGGCTTTAAGTCCTTTTTTACCCGATTCATTACTGTTAGAATAAAAAGTTCTGTCAGCCTGAATAGCTAGCCGTTGTGATTCATTAAATGCAATTCCCCAAGGAGAATGTTTTGCATTGGTTGCAAGCAATATCAAGTTTTCAAATAAATCTGGTTGCTGGTAAGCCCACTCTAAAGCCTGTTGCCCACCCATTGAACCACCAATAAGTGTTTGAATTTTTTTGATACCCAAATGTTTTCTAAGCAACTCAAGTGTTGAAACAATATCTCTTATGGTAAATTCAGGAAAGTAATGATAGTATGGGTTTCCCGTAAGTGGATTAAGGCTTAAAGGTGAAGTAGAACCATAATGAGAACCTAAAATATTTGCACAAACTATAAAGTGTTTTTCAGGGTTGAATAAGTTATTTTCTCCTACAAGTCCTTTCCACCACTCGGTAGGATTAGAATTTGCAGTAAGAGCATGCGTAACCCAAATTACATTATCAAAGTTTTTATTTGGCTTACCAAAAGTGTGGTAGGCAATAGTTACTTCCGGTAATTTTTTACCTGACTCTAGCGTAATTGGAATTTGATGTTTAAAATAATTTGTTTTCATGTATGATAATTGATGTTTAAAATTGAGAATAGACGCCTCTTTTTGAGAGTGCTCAAATACTAAGTAGGCGTAATGTTTTTTGATTACTACCTACAACAACACCAACACATACAATGTGTGTGGGATGAAATAAAAGAAGTTGTAGAAATACCGATTTGGTAAGATAGTTCCTGCTCGGCTTGTTTTGTGTTTTCTTTGCGTTTTGTTGTTTTCATTTTTTTAACTGTTTATAATTCTCCAACAGTGGAGCAGGTTTTGGCACCGGTTTTCCAATTCGCCATAGGCGGACTTAAAGTTGGTTGCCAGAGGTTCAACGAGCCTGTTCTCTCACCTCTTCTGTATAAACAATTACACGCAAATAATATTTGGAGTAATTGAATTTCGATGACAAAAGTAAGGGATAAATTTATATTTCCAAAAAATAACGAATAAAATTTTGAGGAGGCTTGTTTTCAACTAAAGCATAAAAATAATTTCAACAAAGAAACCTAGTGCCAATCCGGCAGCAATTTGTAAGCCGCCATGAGCGTTTAAGTAAAGCCTTGCACTGGAAATTAAACCTGCAATTAGAATAGCTGCGGAAATAAACACAAGCATATCGGCATGTAACTTTATGTGTAAGGCAATTAAACAACCAATTAGTCCTCCAATGCCTACTGCGTGCGCACTTATTTTCCAAAAAAAGTTGATTAAAAAGGAGAGGATAACAGCTATTAATACTCCTTGTATAAACAAAAACATTACGTGAGGAATACCTTTTTTGCCCAAAGAGAAAAGAACAACACTTGTCATTACAATACTTAAAATATACGGAATCATTCTTTCCTTTCTGAGCGGAAGTGAAAGCGAAGAGACTATTCTTCTTTTCCATAAAAAGAGGGTAACAAAAACCGGAGTAACAAAGCAATAAAAAAAGACATACAAAACTAAGTATAGCTTGAAGTCAAAACTTAATGAATAATTTACAAATGATGGTGAGTTAAAAATTACCAGCAGTCCGTATGTAGGCATTAATAGTGGGTGGGAGATAATGGAAATAATTTTTGCAAGTACTCGCATTAAATTTCTTTTCTTAATCGTGCTACAGGAATGTCTAGTTGTTCTCTGTACTTTGCAACAGTTCTTCTGGCAATGTTATAACCTTTTTCTTTTAATAGGTTCATTAACTTTTCATCGGTTAATGGTTTCTTTTTATTTTCTGCATCAATGGCATCTTGCAATATTTTTTTCACCTCTCTGGTAGAAACTTCTTCTCCGGCATCATTGGTTAATGATTCTGAGAAAAACGTTTTAAGTAAAAATGTGCCAAATGGAGTCTGTACCCATTTGCTATTTACCACACGAGAAATAGTAGAAATATCTAAACCAACTTGATCGGCAATGTCTTTTAATATCATTGGCTTTAATTTGGTTTCATCTCCTTCTAAAAAATATTCTTTTTGATAATTCATAATGGCATTCATGGTTACCAAAAGCGTATTTTGTCTTTGTCTTATCGCATCGATAAACCATTTTGCCGAATCTAATTTTTGCTTCACAAAAACTACGGCATCTTTTTTCTCTTGATTACTTTTTGTTTTGTCTTTGGTATATGCTTCAAGCATTTCCAAATAATCTTTACTCATTCTGAGCTCAGGAGCATTTCTTCCGTTTAGTGTTAAGTTTAGTTCGTCATCGTCAACCGTAATGGTAAAGTCAGGAATAACATGCTGAACAGTTTTAGTAGTTTCACTTAATGAATTTCCCGGCTTAGGATTTAACTTTAAAATTATTTCAAGAGCATCTCTTAATTCCTCTTCCTCTACGTCAAGTCTCTTTAGAATTTTATCGTAGTGTTTTTTAGTGAATTCATCAAAACAATCTTGAATAATTTGTTTGGCAATATCTAGTTCAAATAGCCCAACCAGCGACTTGCTTTTTTTTCTGTTTAATTGAATAAGCAGGCACTCTTGTAAATCTCTGCAACCAACACCCGGAGGGTCTAGTGTTTGAATTATTCGAAGTGCTTCAAGCACTTCTTGTTCGGTAGCTGTAATGTTTTGGGTAAAAGCTAAGTCATCTACAATACTTGATATTTCTCTTCTTAAATATCCTGCATCATCTAAACTTCCAATTAAATGAAATGCTATTTCTTTTTGCTTTTCATCAATACTTTGTACTTGTAATTGTTTTTCTAAATGTTCGTGAAAAGTTGTTCCTCCGGCAAACGGAATTTTCTTATCCTCATCATCTTTACTTTTGTTATTGGCTTGTAGTCGATATTCAGGAATATCACTTTCGTCCATATATTCGCTGATATCAAAGTCTTCTTCACCGGAGTCACTATTTTCAAACTCCTCTGTGTTATCAGCAAAGTCTTCTTCTTTTTCTGTTTCTTCTTTGCCTTCTTCAAGTGCCGGGTTTTCTTCTAGCTCCTCTTTTAACCTTTGCTCAAATGCAACAGTAGGCAGTTGCAACAACTTCATCAATTGAATTTGCTGAGGAGATAATTTTTGTTGAAGTTTTAAATTTAAATTCTGTTTGAGCATACGTGCTAAAGGTAATTATTTTGTTTTAGAATTCAGCATTTTTTGGTGTTCTAGGGAACGGAATAACATCTCTTATGTTAGTCATTCCTGTTACGAACATTAATAGCCTTTCAAATCCTAAGCCAAAACCACTATGAGGAACCGTACCAAACTTTCTGGTTTCTATATACCACCAAATTTCTTCTTCCGGAATATTAAAATCTTTTACTTTTTCTAACAATTGGTCAAGTCGTTCTTCTCTTTGAGAACCTCCAACTACCTCACCAATTCCGGGAAACAGAACATCCATGGCAGCAACCGTTTTTCCGTCTTCATTATTTCTCATGTAAAACGCTTTAATCTTTTTAGGATATCCGGTAAGTATTACGGGTTTATTAAAATGTTTTTCTACTAAATAGCGCTCATGTTCAGATTGCAAATCAATTCCCCATTCAACAGGATATTTAAATTGTTTTTTCTTGAATGGTTTAGATTGCATTAATATATCAATCGCTTCAGTATATGTCTTTCTTTCAAATTGGTTGTTTACCACAAATTCCAATTTCTCAATTAAAGACATATCGCTTCTTTCATTTTGTGGCTTTTGTTTTTCTTCTTGTATTAATCTGTCGTTTAAAAAGGTTAAATCATCTTTACAGTTATCTAGCGCATATTTACATAAATATTGAAGCATTTCTTCAGCCAAATCCATATTGTCATGAATATCAGCAAACGCAACCTCAGGTTCAATCATCCAAAACTCTGCAGCGTGACGTGAGGTGTTTGAATTTTCGGCCCTAAAAGTTGGTCCAAAAGTGTAAACCTTTCCTAATGCTAAAGCTGCAAGCTCTGCTTCTAACTGACCGGATACAGTTAAGTTGGTTGATTTTCCAAAGAAATCTTCTTTATAATTAATGTTTCCTTTGTCATCTTTAGGCGGATTGTTCATGTCTAACGTAGTTACTCTAAACATTGCGCCTGCTCCCTCAGCATCAGAACCGGTTATAATAGGAGAATGTAAACAGAAAAACCCTTTATCATTATAAAATTTATGAATGGCATAAGCCATGTGGTGTCTTAATCTAAAAACAGCCCCAAAAGTGTTTGTTCTAAATCTTAAATGAGCATTTTCTCTTAAAAAGTCTAAAGAATGTTTCTTCGGTTGAAGTGGATATTTTTCTGCATCGCTATCACCTAAAATTTCTAATGAATCTACTTTAATTTCATATTTCTGTCCTTTCCCTAAAGATTCAACTAATTGTCCTACCACACTTATAGCTGCTCCGGTGGTTATCCTTTTTAAAGTGCTTTCATCTATTTTTTCAAAATCAACTACAGCTTGCATATTATTTATAGTAGAGCCATCATTTAATGCAATAAACTGATTGTTTCTAAATGTTCTAACCCATCCTTTGGCACACACTTGTTTTCCAAGTAGGTCACCCCTAAATAAATCTACTATTTCTGTACGTTTCATATTAGTTACAATTGACGGGCAAAAGTGCAAATTATTAGTCTATTCAGCAAGAGAGTTTTAAAAGATAGTGGTAGATTTTTTCAAGCAGTTAAATATTTAGTTTTGTGTCGGAAAAAAAATATTTAACAGTGGCTGTAACTTTATTAACTCTTAATCGTCTTACCCCAATATCAGCTGAATGACAATTAAGGAATATAATGATATTGTTGACAAATGGGCAGATAACGTCTATCGTTTTGTATTGAGTAATACTAAAGATGACGATAATGCAAAAGATATTGTTCAGGACGCATTCGAAAAGTTATGGATAAAAAAAGATTCCGTTGATTATACCAAAGCCAAATCTTATTTATTTACAACCGCTTACCACTCATTTATAGATTTCACAAGAAAAAATAAGAGAGTGGTAGGTCTGAGTGAGGCGGAGTACCATCAACCTAAAGTATATTCTCAATATTCAGATGTAAATGAGGTGTTACATCAAGCTATAAATCAATTACCGGAAGCACAAAAAGCGGTTATATTATTAAGAGATTATGAAGGATATAACTATGAGGAAATTGCCGAAATAACTAATTTAAGTTTGGCACAAGTGAAGGTATATATTTTTAGAGGTAGAAGTCATTTAAAGAAAGTAATAGGAAGCATAGAAGCATTAGTATGATTAATAAAGACAATTATCAAGCTTATTTTTTAGATTACATTGAAGGTAATCTTTCTCCTTCGGAGACAGATAAGCTATTGTCTTTTTTAGATGAAAATCCGGAATTAAAAGCTGAGCTTTCAGATTATGAAGAAATCACTATTTCTCCTCAACAAATAAATTTTCCGAAAGAAAATATTTACCAAGTAGATTATAGTACTGACACTATTACTGAAGAAAATTTTCCAAGATTTGCGACTGCATTTATAGAAGGTGAGTTACCTAAAAACAGGATTAAAGAATTTAAATACTTCATAAACGAAAGTGAAGATTTAAAAAAAGAGTTTACCTTATTTGAACAAACAAAGTTAAAGCCTGATTTAGCAATTACATACCCCAATAAATCAAGTCTTAAAAGGAAAGCATCTGTTTTACCGTTGTTTTACAGAGTTTCAAGTGCTGCTGCAATTCTGCTTTTTTTCTACCTTTCTTTTTTTAACTCTAACACTATTGTTGAAGAACTTCCCTATGACACATTTTCACATGAAAATAATAGGGTAAAGAAAAATATAACACCTGAATTAAGTGTATCTGTATCGGATGTTGCTAATTCGAATAATAGTGTAAGTGTTTTAACTGCTCAACCAACAAATAAATCGGAAGTCATTCATGCAAATTTAATAGAGGTTAACCCCATTTCTTCTAAACAGATTTTCTTAGCTGCAAACGATAAAAATTATCACTTAAATAAAGTTAAGAAGAGTATAAATGTTAATACAAAACCTGTTGGCGATGACCCCACTCAATCAGATGATTTTTTATCACCTAAAGAGTTTGTAGCAACTTTATTTAAAAAGAGTGTGCTAAAACTTTCTGATGATTCTCCGGAGCTAACAATGGCTGATATTTTAACCGGCATAACTAATGAAAAAGTATCCTTCCCAACAACAGGAAGCCAACATATGATAGCTATTTCTACAAAAAACTTCTCATTTGAGAAAAAAATATCAAATTAATTGTAACTAATTTAAGAGTCAATCGTCTTACCCAAAATTTGATAATAGCGCTATTATTATTAAAACAAACAAAATGAAAAAAATAATATTAATAAGCATAGTATTCGGTTTAAATAGTTGGATGACTTATGCACAAGAAAGTGATACAACAAGAATTACTTTTGGAAAAAAGAAAGTACTAGTTATTTCGGAAGAAAATACGGAATTAAAGTTAGGAGACACTACATCTTGCGAAACCTGGAAGTATAGAATGGAAGGATTTAAATTAGGGGTTAATGGGTTTTTAAACTCAAGTAATAGCTTAAGTGTTCCGGCTGGGTATGATTTTTTAGAAACGGATGTCTCTAAATCATATATGGTAAAATTTACTTTACCGGAATTAAGAGTTAATCTTCTCAAAGAGTATGTTTATTTTCATTTAGCATCTGAAGTGGAGTTTAACTCTTATGAGTTTAGAAAAAATTATTGGTTTGTCGAAAGCTCTGATAATACAACTGAAATAGCAGCTTATAAAGCATTAAGGCCTGACTCTTCAGTATTTGATTTTGATAAAAACAGACTAAAGACAACTTATATAAATGTTCCGCTAATGTTTTCATTTCATACCAACAAAAATCATGAAAAAGCTTTTCATTTAGCGTTTGGTGGTTATGCGGGTGTTAAAATAGCTTCCAAAATGAAATATAAATATAAAGATCAAGGTGAGGGAACTAAGCTTAAAATAAAAGATGATTATTATTTAAACCCATTTCAATATGGATTAAACGCAAGTGTTGGTTATGGAAAAGTGAATTTATTTGGTACATATTCTTTAAATGGTTTGTTTGAACCTGGAAAGGGTCCAAAGCTTTATCCATTTACTGTTGGTATAATGTTAATTGGTTTTTGACACTAAAAAATTAGCTTTTTATTAAGCCCTTAGGACGACAGTTTTAAGGGTTTGTTATTTGCCTAAAAAAACATAGGAAACATTTTCATATATAATTTGTTTCCAACGTTTTTAATTCTATATATTTGTGCCATGGATGAAAAATGGAGTAAAATTTTAATTCAATCGGCCGCCATGTTTATGCGCTTGGGAATTAAAAGTGTTACGATGGACGATGTGGCTCGAGAGCTTAAAATGTCTAAAAAGACATTATACCAATATGTAGATAATAAAGATGATTTAGTGTTAAAAGTGTTTGGTTCTTTTATCCAAATGGAGCAAGCTACCTGTTTGTCAATAGCAGAAAACAATGAAAATGCTATTGATGAAATGATAGAAATATCAAAGCATGTAAATCAAACATTAAACCATTTACACCCTTCTATCCATTTTGATATGGAAAAGTATTATCCTGAAACCTGGAAGATATTTAATAAACATAAAACAGAATTTGTGTATGACTGTATGCTCAATAATATGAAAAAGGGAATAAAACAGGGGTTATACAGAAAAAACCTTTTGCCAGATGTTATTGCAAAATTATTTATAGAAAAAATGGATATGTTCTTTGATGGAAAAGTTTTCCCTCCTAATAAATACAATTTTGCTGAAGTCCATTTAGAATATATGAGATATCATATTAGAGGTATATCTACCGAAAAAGGAATAGAATATTTAATGCAAAAATTAAAACAAGAAAAATTTAGTCTTTAACTTATGAAATCTAAATTCACTTTATTGTTGTTGGTATTAAGCGGGTATGTTTTCGGGCAGCAGTCGTTTACTCTTCAACAAGCAATTGATCAGGCAATAGCAAATAATACCCAATCTAAAAATGCCAGACTTGATGTAGAAATTGCCAAGAAAAAAATATGGGAAACAACTGCAATTGGTTTACCTAATATTAATGGAGAGCTCACTTATCAAAACTTTCTTGATATTCCTACACAGGTAATTCCTGCTCAAGCTTTTAATCCTGCGGCTCCGCCTGATGAATTTGCAGCAGTGCAATTTGGCGTTGAACAAAATGTTTCTGCCGGAGTTACGGCTACCCAATTAATTTTTAGTGGTTCTTACATAGTTGGCTTACAAACAGCAAAGCTCTATAAACTATACTCGGAAAGTAATGCGGTAAAATCAGAGTTAGAAGTGAAAAAAATGGTTTCTCAATCTTACTTTACCATATTGGTGATTCAACAAAACAAAAAACTGATTGAGCAAAACATTACGGATTTGGAAAAGTTAAAAAACGGTACCGAAAAAACCTTAGAGCAAGGGTTGATAGAATCTATAGCTTTAGACCAAGTAAAAATCAATTTATTGAGCACTAAAAATATTTTATCAGAGATTAATAGAAACATAGAAATTTCTGAGATGTTATTGAAGGTACAGTTAAATATTCCTTTAGACCAAGAAATAATTCTTTCTCAATCAATTGATGAGTTTTCAAACGAAGAATATTTAAGTTCACCGGCTGAAAAGTTTGACGTTTCCCAATCTATAGATTATCAAATTGTTGTAAAAGGGGAGGAGTTGAGTAAGATGAGTTTGAAAAACAGTAAATATGTTTCTCTTCCATCAATGTCTGCCTTTTTATCACATTCTCAAAATGCATTTAGTAATAAATTTGACTTCCCGAATTGGTATCCATCAACTATAGTTGGATTAAAATTAAATGTTCCAATATTTAACTCACTTGGTCAAAATGCGGTGGTTCAGCAAAATAGGCTTGAACTTGAAAAGGTAACGAATCAAAAAGAAACGCTGGAAAAGAATTTAAATGTACAATTCCTTTCCGCCAAAAGTCAGCTTGAAACTAATAAAAATCAATTAGAGTTTGCCAGAGAAAACCTAGCGCTTTCAAAAAATATTTATGACCAAACATTAAGAAAATATAATGAAGGAATTTCTACTAGCTTTGATTTAACACAATCTCACGCACAATATATAGCTAGCCAAACAAATTACTTCAATGCATTATTAAAAGTCCTTAATTCTAAAACTGAGTTGGACTATTTACTTAACAACAAATAATACTTTAATAGAAAAAATAACTCAAATGAAATTAAATTTAATCCCAACATTAGTTTTAGGTTCAATTTTAATAATTGGTTTTTCATGTGGTGGCGGAGAAGCCAATCCTGAAATTGAAAAACTCATTCAAAAAAGAGATTCACTAAAGGCTCTTCATGCAGATATTGGAAAAGCCCTTTCAGAAGTTGAAAACCAAATTGCGAAATTAGATACAAGCATTGAAAGAAGGTATGTTTATGTTACGCTTTCTGATATTGAAAAATCTGCTTTTGAGCATAGTTTTCAAGTTCACGGTAATGTAGAGGCTGACGCTTCAATGAGTTTATACCCTGAAATGCCCGGAAACATTAAAAAAGTTTATGTTAACGAAGGCCAAAGTGTTACATCCGGACAAGTTTTGGCTGAGCTTGACTTATCTGTTTTATACAATCAAAGAGAAGAAATAAAAACTTCTTATGAATTAGCGAAGCAAATTTTTGAAAAACAGGAGAAATTATGGAAAGATAAAATAGGTTCGGAAGTTCAGTACTTAGAAGCAAAAACAAGAAAAGAATCATTAGAAAGTACTTTAGCCGCAATTGATGCAAACATTAAGAAGGGAAAAATTATTGCTCCTGTTAATGGTACTGTTGATGAAATTTTTATGAATGATGGAGAGTTAGCTAATCCTGCTCTACCTATTATTAGGTTAGTAAACGCCAAAAATGTTTACATCAAAGCCGATGTTTCTGAAGAATATACAGGTATAATCGATAAAGGCACAAAAGTTAAGGTTGAAATTCCTTCCGTTGGATTTTCTATTGATACAGTAGTTTCTCATGTAAGTCAATTTATAAATCCTAATAATAGGAGCTTTAAAGTAAGAGTTGATTTAGAAAATAAAAATCAAAAACTTAAGCCTAATTTACTAGCAATACTTTCCATTACAGATTTATCAACAAAAAGTGATTTTGTTGTCCCCTCAAAAGCTGTTCAACAAGATATAAAAGGGAATAACTATGTATTTATTGCCGATAAAAAAGATGGTGAATTAGTGGCGAAAAAAATCATTGTAGAGGTTGGTTCTGCTAATGAAGAGGGAACACTTGTAACAGGGGGATTGAATGGCGGAGAACAACTTATAGTTAATGGAGCAAGAAGTGTATCGGAAGGCGAATACATTAAGTTAGCTCAATAAAAGAAGTACAGTTAAGATATTTAAAATGGACAACAACCAAAATAAAAATCCGGAAATAGACAAACAGTTTGGATTATCCACACTTTCTGTAAAAAACCGAACGACAGTTTTCGTTTTACTTTTTATCATACTTGTGGCGGGTATATCAGCTTATACATCAATGCCAAAAGAAGCGTTCCCGGAAGTCATTACGCCTGAGATTTATGTGGGAACACCTTATCCTGGAAACTCAGCGCTAGATATTGAACGATTAATAACAAGACCAATTGAAAAGGAATTAAAATCTATTACCGGAGTAGATAAAATTAATTCAACATCTATTCAAGGATATTCAACTATTCAGGTGAAATTTGATTTTTCTGTAGAACCTAAAGAAGCTCTCAGAAAAGTAAAAGATGCTGTTGACAAAGCTAGAGGAGATGCAGATTTTCCGCAGGATTTGCCTGTTGACCCAAATATCTTTGAAATGAACTTTTCTGAATTGACGCCTATTATGAATGTCAATCTTTCGGGTGATTACACCATGAAACAGTTGAAGGAATATGCTGAAATTCTTGAAGATAAAATTGAAGACTTGTCTCAAATTTCTAAAGTAGATATAAGAGGAATTCCCGAAAGAGAAATGAAAGTTTTGATTGATCTGCATAAAATGGAGTCGACTGAAATAAGCTTTCAAGACATAGAAAATGCTATTCGTTCAGAAAATATTACTACATCAGGTGGAGATTTGTTAATAGACGGGTATAATAGAAACGTGAGGGTAATAGGAGAGTTTACAAGTGTTGAAGAATTAGAAAATTTAGTGGTAAAGAGTGAAAAGCAAGAGTTAGTTTATTTAAAAGATATAGCTGAGGTTCGCTTTGAAGGAGAAGACCCGAAAAGCTTTGCCAGACAAAGTGGAAAGCCGGTTGTAATGCTAGATATTATGAAGAGAGCAGGCGAAAATCTTCTTGATGCTTCAGATGAAATTAATAAGATTATTGAAGAAGCAAAACAAGAAGTTTTACCCGCTAATTTGGTTATTAAAATTACCGGTGACCAATCCGACCAAACCAGAACACAAGTTGATGAATTGGAGAACAGTATCATTTTCGGAATGCTGTTAGTAATACTTGTTCTTTTATTCTTTTTAGGTTTAAGGAATGCTCTTTTTGTAGGTATAGCAATTCCAATAAGTATGTTTTTGGCTTTTATGGTATTGGGAGCTTTCGGTGTTACCTTAAATATGATGGTGTTATTTTCCCTCATTTTAGCCTTAGGAATGTTGGTTGATAATGGAATTGTGGTGGTAGAAAATATATATCGCTTAATGGATGAAGGCTATAATTCTATTGATGCGGCAATAAAAGGAGTAGGTGAAGTGGCTTGGCCAATTATCGCTTCAACCGCAACCACTTTGGCAGCATTTGTGCCGCTTGCACTTTGGCCGGGATTGATGGGTGAGTTTATGAAGTATTTACCTATTACTCTAATGATAGTTTTAGGCTCTTCACTTTTCGTTGCCTTGATTATCAATCCGGTACTTACAGCCGTATTTATGAAGGTTAAAGAAACCAGAATGAAGCGTAAAAAACTGCTTATCATTTTTGCTGCTTTTGTAGTGTTTGGATTATTTATGCATTTAGTTGGCGCCCATGGCTTCGGTAACTTTTTAATCATAGCGGGCATAATTATATTAGTTAATTATTTCTTGTTTTCACCGGCTACAGTTTGGTTTCAAGAAAAACTATTACCTAAATTGGAAGATTATTACGAAAGAACACTTACTTATGCGCTTCATAAAAAAAGACCACTTGGTTTCTTTTTTGGGACAATCGGATTACTAATTTTTTCATTCATTTTGATGGGGTTATTTCCTCCAAAAGTTGAGTTTTTCCCAATCAATATGCCTAACTACGTGAATGTATTTATTGAAATGCCAATAGGAACAGATATTCACGAAACAAACCAAATTACCAAGCGGGCAGAAGAAATAGTTTATGAAACAATCAATAAGGAAAAGTATTTAGATAAGAATGGAGAAAACTATTTAGTACAATCTGTTATTGCCCAGGTAGGAGAAGGAGCCAGCGACCCAATGGAAGGCGTTTCTATGGGCGCAACACCAGAGAAAGCTAGAATTATGGTGGCGTTTGTGAAATTCCAAGATAGAAAAGGAGTGCTTACTAGTAAGGTAATGAAAGACATCAGGAAAAACTTAAAAGAAGCGGGAATTCCCGGAGTGCAAATTACGGTGGACAAAGACCCGGCAGGTCCTCCACAACCTAAGCCTATCAATATTGAGCTAAGCGGAGACGACTATTTTAAGTTAATGGAAGAAGCAGAAGAGCTTAAAAAGTTTATCAACGAAAAGGCAATTGCAGGAATTGAAGAGTTGAAAATTGATATTCAGTCAGGAAAACCAGAAATGCCCATTACCATTGATAGAGCTAAAGCTAGACGCTTAGGAATATCTTCAGGAATGATAGGTAGTAACATTAGAACAGCTTTATTTGGAAAGGATGTTTCTACTTACAAAGATGGAGAGGATGATTATGATATTGTTCTGAGATTTAATGATGAGCAACGATATGATGAAAGTTCTCTGATGAACCAAAGAATTACATTTAGAAGCCAATCAGATGGTCGAATTTATCAAGTACCTATTTCTTCTGTCGCAAATAGTTCAAAATCTACAACATTTAGTGCGGTAAAAAGGAAAAACCTAAAAAGGGTAATTACCATTTTCTCTAATGTAATAGATGGCTATAATGCTAATGAAATAGTAGAAAAAATTAAAATAAACCTTGATAATTATGAGTCACCGGAAGACATTAATATAAAGTTTACCGGCCAGCAAGAAGAGCAGGAAAAAGAAATGGCTTTTTTAAGTACAGCTCTTATGATAGCCGTTTTTCTTATTCTACTGATTATCGTTGCTCAATTTAATAGTATTTCTACACCGGCTATTATACTACTTACGGTAATACTAAGTTTGATAGGAGTATTTTTAGGCTTAGTAATTTTCAGAATGGATTTCATTATCATTATGACCATGATTGGTTTAATTTCATTGGCAGGAATTGTGGTAAATAATGCAATTGTATTAATAGACTTTATAAACCTTATTCAAGATAGAAAGAGGAAAAATATGGGTGAAAATGAGCGTCTTTCAATTGACGATATTAAAGATGCCATCATTAAAGGAGGTAAAAGAAGGTTAAGACCGGTTTTATTAACTGCTATCACCACTATACTTGGCTTATTACCATTAGCTGTGGGTATGAACATTAATTTCTTTACCCTTATTTCAGACCTTGACCCTCAAGTATATTTTGGTGGAGATAATGTGATATTTTGGGGCCCAATGTCATGGACAATTATTTTTGGATTAACATTTACTACATTTTTGACGTTAGTAATTGTCCCGATAATGTATTACTTATTCAAACGATTAAAAATATCTTTATCCAACTTCTTTTTAAGAACAAATGTGATTAAAGAACCTTGGAATTATTAATGATTAAATAAAAATATCTCAGGATATACATAATCGGAAAGGCGGAAGAATATGTACAGATGTTCCTAAAGAGGTAAAAAGTCTTTTAAAAGCAGGAAAAATTGTAAAAAGGGGTTTACGAACAATTGACAAAACTAAAACGACTTCCAGCCTTGAGCAGTTAACTCAATGAAACTACCACTGTTGGTTAGCATTTCATATTTTCCCTTTACATCAGTTACAAAGCCAATTTCTCTGAAGAGCTTATTTCCTTTAATTTTTTCAAAATCGCTGACAGGAATAGTAAAAAGCAGCTCATAATCTTCTCCTCCATTTAAAGCACAAGTGGCAGGATGAATATTTAACTGCTCAGCCGTAGAAAAAGTTTGCTGGTCAATAGGTAATTTGTTTTCTACTATTCTCATTCCTACATCTGATTGCTTGCCAATATGAATTATTTCACTGGAAAGACCATCCGAAATATCGATCATTGATGTTGGTTTAATACCTAGTTTTTTTAATTCATCAATTACATCTTTTCTAGGCTCGGGTTTTAACTGTCTTTCAACTATGTATTCATAGTTTTCTAAATCAGGCTGAATTTTTGGATTTTCTTTAAATAACTTCTTTTCCCTTTCTAAGATTTGTAAACCAATATATGCGCCTCCCAAATCACCACTTACACAAATTAAATCATTCACCTTAGCTCCGTTTCTATATACTATTTCATCTTCATTAGCTTCGCCAATGGCCGTCACGCTTATCATTAATCCTGATTGAGAAGAAGTAGTATCACCACCTATTACATCTACATTGTATTTGTCGCAAGCAGTATAAATGCCTTCATACAACTCATTAAGTGCTTCCACAGAAATATGATTAGACAAAGCCAACGAAACAGTTACTTGCTTTGGAGTTCCGTTCATAGCATAAATATCAGACAGGTTAACTGCAATGGCTTTGTAGCCCAAATGTTTATAAGGGCTATACATTAAATCAAAGTGAATACCCTCTACAAGTAAGTCAGTAGTAATTATGGTTTTTATTTTTCCTTCACCAATTACAGCTGCATCATCTCCAACACCTTTTACACTGCTTTTGTGTTTTAAAGTAATGTTTTTAGTAAGGTGTTCAATTAGCCCAAACTCGCCTACGCTTGATAATTCTGTATAACTCATATTTTTTAAATTGACTACAAAACTAAACATTGCTGACAAATGTTTAATATATCAGCGATTGGCTTGGATTAGACAATGATTTTAGATACTTTTGCGCTATAATTTAGATTTTGTCTAAATAAAAATAAGATGATTAAAGTTTCAGATAATGCTAAAGCACAGGCACAAAAACTCATTCAAGAGGAAGGAATGGGTGAAAATGCTTTTATTAGAGTAGGCGTGAAAAGTGGTGGCTGTTCAGGATTGAGTTATGTTTTAAAATTTGATTCTGAAATAACAGAACAAGACACTATTTTAGAAGACAATGGTGTAAAAGTGGTTTGTGATAAAAAGAGTATTCTTTACTTAGCGGGAACAACCTTAGATTATTCTGGTGGGCTTAACGGTAAAGGATTTGTTTTTAATAACCCAAATGCAAATAGAACTTGTGGATGCGGAGAAAGTTTTGCGCTATAATTTTAGGAGATTAAGATGGGATATACAGAGGAAGACTTAGCGAAGGATTTAAAATCGGAATATAAATACGGTTTCATTTCAAACATTGAATCTGAGAAGATTCCAAAGGGGCTTAGCGAAGAAGTAGTGAGGCTAATATCTCTTAAAAAAAATGAACCTGAATGGATGACCGATTGGCGAATAAAAGCTTTTCGTCAATGGCAAAAGATGACTGAGCCAACCTGGGCGCATATTCATTATCCAAAAATTGATTTTCAAGATATAATTTATTACTCAGCTCCTAAGCCTAAAAAGCAATTAAATAGTCTAGATGAGGTTGACCCAGAACTATTAAAAACATTTGAAAAGTTGGGTATTTCCTTAGAAGAGCAAAAACGATTATCAGGAGTTGCGGTAGATGTAGTTTTTGACAGTGTTTCTGTTAAAACAACTTTTAGAGAAAAACTTTCTGAACTTGGTATCATTTTTTGCTCATTTAGTGAGGCAGTAAAAGAATATCCTGATTTAGTAAAAAAATATCTGGGAACTGTAGTGCCAACTACTGACAATTACTATGCTGCTTTAAATTCAGCGGTATTTAGTGATGGTTCGTTTTGTTATATTCCTAAAGGAGTGAAGTGTCCAATGGAACTTTCTACCTACTTTAGAATTAATGAAGCAAATACAGGCCAGTTTGAGAGAACTTTGGTGATTGCAGATGAAGGCTCTTATGTTAGTTACCTTGAAGGTTGCACAGCTCCAATACGAGATGAAAATCAATTGCATGCGGCTGTTGTGGAGTTGGTGGCACTAGATAATGCTGAGATAAAATATTCAACCGTTCAAAATTGGTATCCGGGTGATGAAAAGGGCAAAGGCGGGATTTACAATTTTGTAACCAAAAGAGGAATTTGTGCAGGTGTTAACTCAAAAATTTCTTGGACACAGGTTGAAACAGGTTCTGCTATTACTTGGAAATATCCTTCAACCATTTTAAAAGGAGATAATTCTATTGGTGAATTTTATTCTGTTGCGGTTACTAATAATATGCAGCAAGCAGATACCGGAACAAAAATGACTCATCTGGGAAAAAATACAAGAAGTACCATTATTTCAAAAGGTATTTCTGCAGGAAAAAGTAATAACTCTTACAGAGGTTTAGTAAAAGTTCATAAGAACGCAGATAACGCCAGAAACTTTACACAGTGTGATTCTCTTTTAATGGGAAATAATTGTGGTGCTCATACTTTCCCTTACATAGAAGTAGAAAATAACACCGCAAAAGTGGAGCATGAAGCCACTACCTCAAAAATTGGGGAAGACCAAATTTTTTATTGTAACCAGAGAGGATTGAGTACAGAAAAAGCAGTAAGCATGATTGTAAATGGCTATTGTAAAGAAGTATTAAATAAATTACCAATGGAATTTGCTGTAGAGGCTCAAAAGCTACTTGAAATTTCATTAGAAGGAAGCGTAGGATAAATTGATTTTTATGTTAGAGATTAAAGATTTAAAAGTTAGTGTAGAAGACAAAGATATTTTGAAAGGACTTAACCTTACCGTTAAGCCGGGAGAAGTGCATGCTATTATGGGGCCTAACGGTTCTGGGAAAAGTACACTTGCTTCGATACTTGCCGGAAAAGAAGGATATGAAATTAAAGGAGGTAGTGTAACTTATTTGGGAAAAGACTTGTTAGAACTTGCTCCCGAAGAAAGAGCAGGAGAAGGTGTGTTTCTTGCATTCCAATATCCTGTTGAAATTCCGGGTGTAAATAATATCAATTTTCTCAGAACAGCTTTAAATGAAATTAGAGAATACAGAAATGAAGAACCTATTTCAGCAAAAGACTTTTTAGCCTTAGTAAAAGAAAAATCGGCCATTGTTGAGTTAGATACTAAATTAGCGAATCGTTCTGTTAATGAAGGGTTTTCAGGTGGTGAGAAAAAGCGAAATGAAATCTTTCAGATGGCTGTTCTTGAACCTAAACTTGCCATTTTAGATGAAACAGATTCTGGATTAGATATTGACGCATTACGAGTTGTTGCTAATGGAGTAAACAAACTTAAATCTCCAAATAATGCGACCATAGTTATTACTCACTACCAAAGACTCTTAGATTATATCGTTCCTGATTTTGTTCATGTTCTTTATGACGGAAAAATTGTTAAGTCAGGCACCAAAGAGTTAGCGCTGGAGTTAGAAGAAAAAGGTTATGAGTGGGTTAAAGAAAATGTTGTAGCTTAATATGGAAACTGCCTTGGAAATTTCAGCCAAAGAAAAGTTTTTACTCAACTTCAAAAACTCTGAAGCAAGTACTAATGAGCTTGTCAATCAGCTCAAAAAAAATGCTGCTTCAAGTTTAGCGTTGTTAGATTTCCCAACTACTAAAGACGAATATTGGAAATACACCAGAGTTGCAAAAATTATCAATCAAGAGTTTTCTTTAGAACCTAATGTAGAAGTCAAACTTCATGCTATTGACCATTACTCATCAGATAGCTATAAAGTTGTTTTAGTAAATGGACAATTACAGCCAGAGAAAAGTGAACTACCATCAGGAATAAAATTTGTTTCTTTTTCTGACGCAGAAAATTCAGAATTGCCTTTACTTGGTAGTATAGCAAATCATGATAAAGAAATATTTACAGCGATAAATACAGCTTATTTTTCGGAAGGCTATTTAGTAAAAGTGGATGATAATATGGTTTTAGATAAACCAATTAACATTATCCATATTATTACAGAAAAAGCAGTTTCTCTTCCCAGATTACTAATACATTGCGGAAAACATTCTAAACTGCAAATTATTCAAGAATATGTATCACAAAATGTTACAAGTGCACTGAATAATGTAGTTACTGAAACTTTTTTAGGAGATGGAGCTGTTTTGGATATTGTAAAAATTCAAAGTGAAAAAAACGCTTTTCACATTTCTAATGATTATGTTTCTTCTAAAGCAAATGCAACATTTAATCATACAGTAGTTACTGCCGATGCAAGTTGGGTAAGAAATAACTCCAATTTGTACATCAACGGAAGTAATGCGGAAATGAATTTAATGGGCTTGTACATCGGAAAAGAAAAATCACATATTGATAACCATACTTTGATTGAACATCTTCAACCACATTCTAATTCCAATGAGTTATACAAAGGAATTTTAGATGATAACTCTACCGGAGTATTTAACGGAAGAGTTTTAGTGGATAAAGAAGCTCAACAAACAAATGCGTTTCAGGCAAACAACAATATTTTACTTTCTAAAGAAGCAGCAGTTCGTTCAAAACCAGAACTAGAAATTTATGCGGATGATGTAAAATGTTCTCATGGTTCAACAACAGGACAGATGGATGAAGATGCGGTTTTCTATTTAAGAGCAAGAGGGATAAAAGAAGAAAATGCGGTTAAATTAATGCTGAAAGCTTTTGTGGCAGATACACTTTCTAAAATAAAAGATGAAGAGTTGAAAGACTACATTCAAGACTGTATTTTAGAGCCAAGTTTATTTTAATGAATAAAGCTGCTGACACATTGTCTATTAATATCACAGAAATCAGAAAACAATTCCCTATTCTTTCGCAAAAAGTAAATGGCAATCCATTAATTTATTTCGATAATGGAGCTACTACTCAAAAGCCACTTTCTGTCATTAATGCTATTGACAATTATTATAAAACTTATAACAGTAATATTCATAGAGGTGTTCATCACTTGAGTGTTAAAGCTACTGAAGCTTACGAAGAAGCAAGAAGAACTATTCAGCAATTTATAGGCGCAGAGCATGAGGAAGAAATAATTTTCACCAAAGGAACAACTGACGCCATCAATTTAGTTGCTCATTCTTTTTCCAAAGAATTTATTCAAGAGGGCGATGAAATTATCATTTCAGGAATGGAACATCACAGTAACATTGTTCCATGGCAAATGGCTTGTGAAGAAAGAAAAGCCATTTTAAAAGTTATTCCTGTTTTCGATAATGGAGAAATTAGCGTTGATGATGTACAAAAATTGATTTCCGATAAAACCAAAATCATTGCCATTACTCATTCTTCAAATACTTTAGGAACAAACAATCCGATTGAAGAAATAATTTCCATAGCCAAATCAAAAGGTATAAAAACATTAATTGACGGAGCTCAAGCCATACATCATCAGCCTATCAATGTAAAAGATTTAGGTTGCGATTTTTATGCTTTTTCCGGACATAAAATGTATGGTCCAACGGGCGTTGGCATTCTTTATGGCAAACAGGAACTTCTCAAGAAAATGCCTCCATATCAGGGTGGTGGAGACATGATTAAAACAGTAACTTTTGAAAAGACAACATATAACGATTTGCCTCATAAATTTGAAGCGGGTACGCCAAACATAGTTGGAGGTATTACAATTGCGGAAGCAGCAAAATGGATTTCAAGCATTGGATTTGATACTATTCAACAGCACGACAATGAAATTCTAAATTATGCTACGGAAAAATTATCGACAATTGAAGGGGTTAAAATTTACGGAACTTCAAAAAAGAAAGGACCGGTTATTTCCTTTTTAATAGATAATATTCACCCTTTTGATTTAGGAACTATATTAGACCAACTTGGTATTGCAGTTAGAACAGGGCATCATTGCACAGAACCATTAATGAATAGATTTAAAATTCCCGGAACTGTAAGAGCTTCGTTTGCTATCTATAATACTCTAGAAGAAGTAGATGTGTTTATTGAAGGAGTGAAAAAGGCAAAAAAAATGCTTTCATAATGACGATTGAAGAAAAACAAAATCAAATTATAGATGAATTTTCCATGTTTTCAGATTGGATGGAAAAGTACGAGTACATTATTGAACTTGGAAAAGACTTGCCGTTAATTGATGCTCAATACAAAACGCCTGAAAACATTATTAAAGGCTGTCAGTCACAAGTTTGGTTACATGCCGATTTAGTAGATGGAAAAATTGTTTTTACTGCAGATAGCGATGCGGTTATTACGAAAGGAATTATTTCTTTATTGATATCCGTTTTATCAGGTCACTCTCCGAAAGAGGTAGCGGAAGCCGACTTATTTTTTATTGATAAAATTGGATTGAAAGAGCATTTGTCGCCTACTCGTTCAAATGGATTACTTTCTATGGTAAAACAAATGAAAATGTATGGGATAGCTTTTCAGGCAAAAGTTTAATACCTTTGTAGAGCAAATAAGATTAGTAAATGTCAGTAGATAAAAGAGACATAGAAAACAAAACAATAGAGGTTTTAAAAACTATTTACGACCCGGAAATTCCTGTGAATATTTACGAGATGGGATTGATTTATGAAGTAAAAGTAGATGACGATGCCAATGTTGCTATTTTAATGACGCTTACATCACCATCTTGCCCTGTTGCGGAAAGTTTGCCACCTGAAGTAGAACAAAAAGTTGCCGGAGTGAAAGGAGTAAATTCAGCAAAAGTTACTTTAACCTGGGAACCAACTTGGACTAAAGATATGATGAGCGAAGCAGCAATGCTAGAGCTAGGATTAGTATAATTTTAACGTCATTGCGATTCCGACTTTAGTCGGAAGAAGCAATCTAGATGAAATGAACCCTGAAACCGAAATAGTAAACAGAGTAGAAAAAAGCGGGTTAATTACCATTGACCTTCAAAAACTCTTGCCGTTAGAAGAAAGGGTAGAAATAGATATTGCTCAATGGTTAGATGGTGGCTTTATTTTAAGAGAAAAAGAATACCGTGAGGCTATCAAAAATCACAATTGGGAAAATTACCAAAACAAATATGTGGCAGTAAACTGCTCTTCAGATGCCATTATTCCTTTTTGGGCATATATGTTAGTGGTTTCAGAGCTTACAGATATTACAAAACTTTCCATTCAAGGTTCGTTAAGCGATTTAGAAAAGGAAATTATTCGTTTAACCATACAGCAGATTGATGCAGAAGAATATAAAGATGAACGAATCATTATAAAAGGCTGTTCCGATATCCACCATCCCGAATATGCTTTTTCGTTAATGGTTAGCACCTTACAACCTTACGTAAAATCGATTATGTATGGTGAACCTTGCTCTACCGTTCCGGTTTTTAAAAAAAGATAATTGATTACACTAAATTATTTTCCATTTCAACTCCAATTTAAAACACCATTTAAAATTACGCATGGCGTAAGAACATTTACACCTATTGTTTTGGTGGAGCTCAACTATGAAGGTATTGCGGCTTACGGTGAAGCTTCTTTACCACCTTACCTAATCGAAAATCAAGAGTCGGTTATTGCTTTTTTACAACAAATAGAGGTATCGCAATTACATCCTGATAAATCGCATGAAGAAGTCAATGAATACCTATCTTCCTTTAAAGAAAATTATGCTGCCAAAACAGCTTTAGACATTGCTTTTTATGATTTAAAAGCCAAGCTGGCAAACCAACCGCTTTATCGCTATTTAGGTTTAACAAAACCAAACCCTGATACATTTTTTACATTAGGTATTGATACAGAAGCTTCGCTAAAGGAAAAACTTTCAGAAGCCAAACCATTTAAAACACTCAAGATTAAATTAAATGGTGAAAACGATAAAGCTTACATTCAATTAATCCGAAAGTATTCCAGCCAATCTATTGCCATTGATACCAATCAAGCATGGAATAATGTTGAGGAAGCTATGGAGTTAGTGAATTGGTTGGAAACTCAAAATGTAGTCTTAATTGAGCAGCCATTTCCAAAACATGAATTAGAAAAAAATGCATCACTAAAAAAGCATACGTCTATTCCTCTTATTGCCGATGAATCTTTTCAATCTATCAATGATTTAGAAGAAATAGCAAACCACTTTGACGGAATAAACATAAAACTAATGAAGTGCGGAGGAATTTATAATGCGCTAAAAATTATTGAAAAAGCAAAGCAGAATAACTTGAAAATTATGCAAGGCTGTATGACAGAAACATCATGTGGAATTTCAGCAGCGGCAAGCATTTCATCACTTGCACAATTTGTAGATTTAGACTCTCCGTTGTTAACTAAAAACGACCCGTTTTTCGGCATAAATTATAAAAACGGAAAATTGGAAATCAATGAAAATGTTGGTTTAGGGCTTAACCCAACTGAATTCTGATTTTTTAATTCAGTTCAATACTAAATTTTACATCTTTAAACGGTCGGTCGTTCGCATCAGAATTAACGGCAGCTATTTTATCTACTACCTCCATTCCTGATACAATTTCGCCAAATACGGTGTAATTTCCATCTAAATGAGGCGTTCCACCAATAGTCGTATAGGTTTTTATTTCTTCTTCTGTAAACCTGAAATCAGCATACTCACCAAATTCTTTTTTCAGCAACTCATCTAACTTAGTATTTAGTTCAGTTATTTTATTTCTGTCGTCAGCTTTTAAAGCATCGGCATATTCCTTTTCTAATGCTTTATTTTTCTTGTCAGAGAATATGTCGTTGGTCATTTCTGCTTTCCATTTCATTCTCTTTTTTTCTTCTAATGCTTTTAGTTCTTCAACCGTAAACACTTTACCTTGTACTAAATAAAACTGGCAGGCAGAGGAAGCTTTTTCAGGGTTAATCTCATCTCCTTCTCTGGCAGCGGCAATCACTCCTTTTTTGTGATAAAGTTGCCTGTTAAATTCAGCAGGAACTAAATAGTCTAAATCTCCATCGCCCAATAGCTGTCCGGGTGTAGCTGTTTTTGAGTCAGGGTCACCGCCTTGTATCATAAAATGCTGAATTACTCTATGGAAAAGCAAATCGGTATAATAACCTTCTTTAGTTAATTTTAAAAAATTATCTCGGTGTAATGGCGTTTCATTATAAAGCTTTACGGTAATATTTCCGTACTCTGTTTTTATGATTACTTGTGGCTCTTTTTTTACCGAAACCATAGAAAGCCCTAGAACAGAACTAATTAAAAAAATGAATAATGCTTGTCGCATATAAAATTTGTTTATATTTGTAGTTACGCAATTTAGCAAAATATACAATTATGAAAACATTTTCATACATTTTAAGTGTTGTGGCAGTATTTACGGGAGTAATACTTCTTTCAACATCTTGTAAAAAAGAAATTCCACCTACCTTAAGAATACATGTGGTAGATACAAACGGAGTGGCATTACCAAATGCGCATGTTTATTGTTCTTATGGTCCTGATGCAACAAGTGGAACTCCAAATGAAGTTGCATATAATGTTGAAGGAAATACAGGTAGTTCTAATATTGTAGAATTTAATTTCCCTAACTCAGCTATTTTAGATGTTGAGGTGGTAGTACCAAAAGAATCTTTTATTCCGCCTAATACTTATGTAATGGATACACTTAGAGGTAAAAAAGTGGTGAAAATTGAATTAAAATTCCAGAGAAGTAGCGAAAATGTTTTTGACGAAACAGTTACTGTAGAATAAAGAATAATTCAAAAAAATAAATAACTCAAAGGCTAGATTTTCTAGCCTTTTTTATTGCCTAATTTTTATCTTTACAGCTTATGTTGTTTCAGCAGGTTATAGGGCATCAAAATCTTAAAAAACGTTTAATCGAAAATGTAAAATCTGGTAAGGTTAGCCATTCTCAATTATTTTTAGGAGAATCCGGAGCAGGAAGTCTGGCTATTGCTCTTGCCTATACACAATATTTATTCTGCCAAAACAAGCAGGATAATGATTCTTGTGGAGAATGTAACGCTTGTCTAAAAGTTCAAAAGTTGGTTCACCCTGACTTGCATTTTGTATATCCGGTAAATACTACCAAAAAAATTACCGAGAAACCCATAAGTAAAGATTTTATAGCTGATTGGAGAGAATTTTTATTAGCTTCTCCGTATGCTAATTTGCAGGTTTGGCTTGAAAAAATTGGCATAGAAAACAAGCAAGGCATAATCGCAACAAGAGAGAGTTCCGAAATAATTTCCGAGCTAAATAAAACAGCTTATGAGGCTGGCTACAAAGTAATGTTGATTTGGTGTCCTGAAAAATTGAATAATGAGGCCGCAAACAAGCTGCTAAAAATTATTGAAGAGCCACCCAAAAAAACTATTTTTTTATTGGTCAGTAACGACTTGGAAAAAATACTGGGAACCATTGTTTCAAGAACCCAAATCATTAAAGTTCCTTTGCTTTCTGATGATGATATTGAAAAGTATTTAATCCAAAAACATAATCTTACGGAAGAAAGTGCTCACAAAATCAGCCTTTTATCAGAAGGAAGTGTTTTTGTTGCTGATGAATTGACAAGTGGTAAGGAAGAAAGCGATTATAGCCTGCATTTTCAATCATGGATGAGATATGCTTTTGTAGCTGATGTTCCTGAGCTAATTAAATGGACAGAAGAAACGGCTTCAATGGGAAAGGAACAACAAAAAAACCTCTTAACATTTGGGCTTAGTGTTTTTAGAGAAAGTTTAATGAATCAATATGCTTCAGAAGAAATTCAACGGTTTTCAGGAAAGGACAAACAGTTTATTCATAAGTTTTCGCCTTTTGTAAATGGGGCCAATGCAGCGGATTTAATGCAGTTATTTAACGATTCAATCTATCATTTAGAAAGAAATGTTAATTCTAAAATATTGTTTCTGGATATCTCGTTTAAAATAGCTAAACTGCTAAGAGTTAAAAATGTAACTTTGCAAGAAAGTTAAAAGTTGTTAATCTGATACCTACGGTTACCGAATATCTTTTAACTTTAAACCTTAAATTAAATAAATATGGGATGTGGAAATTGTTCTTCCGGAGGATGTAGTAGCGGTGTCCCGAATGGGTGTAACAACAATGGCGCCTGTGGTACAGGTGGATGCAATAAATTAAGTGTTTTTGATTGGTTATCAGGAATGGAACTACCTTCAGGACAGCAACCATTTGAATATGTGGAAGTTCGTTTTAAAAACGGCAGAAAAGAATTTTTTAGCAGAAACGGACTTAGTTTAAACGCAGGAGATGTTGTTGCAGTTGAATCTTCACCGGGTCATGATATTGGCGTTGTTTCTTTATCTGGAGAATTAGTTAAAATTCAAATGCGAAAAAAACAATCATTTGTGGGTTCTCCTGAGACCAAGAAAGTTTATCGATTAGCTCGTCAGCCGGATATTGATTTATGGCATGAAGCTCGTTCTTTGGAGTTTGATACCATGAAAAAAGCCAGAGAAATGGCAATTGAGCTAAAGCTTTCAATGAAAATTAGCGATGTAGAATATCAGGGAGATAAGACAAAGGCTATTTTTTACTATACTGCTGAAGAAAGAGTTGATTTCAGAGAGCTTATTAAGCGAATGGCTGATGAGTTTAAAGTTCGTATCGAGATGAAACAAATCGGAATGCGACAAGAGGCAAGCAGACTTGGAGGAATTGGTTCGTGTGGAAGAGAATTGTGTTGTTCTACCTGGTTGACCGATTTTCGTTCTGTTTCTACTACAGCTGCAAGATATCAGCAGTTGAGCATCAATCCAATGAAATTGGCCGGACAATGCGGCAAACTAAAATGCTGTCTTAATTATGAATTAGATGTTTATACCGATGCACTTAAAGAGTTTCCTGACACAGAAAAAAAGCTAAAAACAAAAAAAGGAACTGCTTTTTTCCAAAAAATGGATGTCTTTAAAAAACTACTTTGGTACAGCTATGACGAAGACCCATTTCAATTTATCGAATTAAGTTTAGAAAGAGTAAATCAAATTGTAGCCGAAAACAAAAAAGGAAATCTTCCTGAGGAATTAAAAGACTTTTCTTCTGCACTGGTAAAAGCTAAAAAGCCGGTTTTCGAAAATGTGGTGGGACAAGATAGTTTAACTAGGTTTGATAATAAGGGCGGTAAAAAGAAAAAAAGAAAAGGCGGCAATAAAAATTACCGAAAAGGGAAAAAGAAGAATTCAAAACCTTCAAACAATAGTCCAAAACAATAATGAAAATTTGGTTAGTCATAGTATTAGCGATTCCATTATTGATTAGTTGTGATGGTTCAAAACACTATGAGCAGATAAATACACTTCCACCCGAAGGATGGGATGTAAATAATCGACAAAGTTTTACGTTTGATATTTCTGACAACAAAACTCCATACAATGTTTTTATTGATGTGCGAAACAGAAATGAGTATGCATATAAAAATTTATTTTTGTTTTTAGAATGTACAGGACCTGACAGTGTATTTGTAAGAGATACTTTTGAATGTGTTTTAGCAGGTGTAGATGGTAGATGGTATGGAAGCGGGTTTGGTGATTTATGGGATGCTAGAGTTCCTTACAAGATGAATTTACAATTTCCTAAAGAGGGAGAATATACGATAGAAATTGAACAAGCTATGAGGCATGAAAACCTAGAAGGTATTTCAGAAATTGGGTTACGAATAGAAAAAACAAAAGCGAACAATTAATGGCAAAAAACAAATTCAAAAAGCCGGCATTTAAAAAGTGGATACTACTACTTTGGACAATATTTGTATTACCTTTTATTGGTTTGTTGGTGGTTATGACTTGTGCTGCTAACGGTTGGCTTGGTTTTCCTCCTTTACCTTCTTTGGAAGAATTAGAAAACCCAAAAAGTAATTTGGCTTCTGAAATTATCACAGATGATGGAATAGTAATAGGTAAATACTTTAAAGAAAACAGAGTAAATGTAAATTACGAAGACCTTTCACCTTATTTAGTGGATGCTTTAGTTGCCACTGAAGATGAACGATACAGGGAACACTCAGGAATAGACTTTAGAGGACTAATGAGAGCGGTGCTAAATTTTGGTAAAGCAGGAGGTGCCAGTACTATAACGCAGCAATTGGCTAAAATGATGTTTAATGATCCGGCCTCTAATATTGTTGAGCGTATAGGACAAAAACTTCAAGAGTGGATAATTGCGGCCCAGCTGGAAAGAAGATATACCAAAGATGAGATAATTACGATGTATCTCAATAAATTTGATTTTATTAATAATGCAGTAGGTATAAAAACAGCAGCAAATGTGTACTTTAATGTAGAGCCGTCTGAGTTAAATATAGCACAATCTGCTATGCTGGTAGGAATGGCAAAAAATCCGGCTCTTTATAATCCTCTCCGAAGACCAGAAATGACTCAAGAAAGGAGAAATGTGGTGTTCTATCAAATGAAAAGAAATAACTTAATTTCCGATGAGCTTTTCGATTCTTTAAAAACTTTACCACTGGAGTTAGACTACAAAGTAGTTGACCATAAAGAAGGGATAGCACCATATTTTAGAGAAATACTCAGAACAAAAGTCACCGAAATTTTTGAAGAAAAAGACGCAAATGGAAATTACAAATACACCAAAGCAGATGGCACTCCTTACAACATTTACAAAGACGGACTAAAAATTTATACCACTATCAATTTTAAAATGCAGCAATATGCAGAATGGGCAGTATCAGAGCATTTAGGAACGGAATTACAAAATGATTTATTCAGAGATTTTTCAAGAAGGTCTGAAAGAAACAAAGCTAAAATTCCGTTTGACTGGCGATTAAATGAAAAACAGATAGAAGAGATTTACGACAGGGCAATTAAGGGAACAAGACGCTATGATGTGTTAGTGGGAAAAGAGTGTTTCAACTGTGGAAGAAGAGGAGAAATGATAAAAAAAGTAGGCGACAAATACGTTTGTCAGGCAGAAGATTGTGGAGAATCTAGACACGCTACTCCAAAAGATTCAATTCCTATCATTTTTAGCACACCGCAAAAAACAAGAGTATTTACATGGAAAGGAGAGTTAGATACCTTAATGTCTCCTCTAGATTCAATAAAATATTACAAAAGTTTTTTACAAGCCGGTATGATGAGCATGGAACCACATACAGGCTATATAAGAGCTTGGGTAGGTGGTATAAACTTTAAGCACTTTGCTTATGATCATGTCTATCAATCTAAACGACAAGTGGGTTCAACTTTTAAGCCTTTTGTTTATGCGTTAGCGATTCAAAACGGTATGTCTCCGTGTATGGAAGTTCCCAATCAACAAATAACATTTAAAAAAGGAACTTTTGGTTTATTGAAAGATTGGACACCCAAAAACTCTGATGGAAAATATGGCTGTATGGTCAGTTTAAAATACGGTTTAGCTAACTCTATGAACACAGTTACCGCATGGGTGATGAAGCAATATGGGCCACAAGCTGTGGTTGACCAAGCGAAATTGATGGGAATAACAAGTAACTTGCCCGCAACGCCTTCTTTATGCTTAGGAGTAGCTGATTTAAGTGTGTATGAAATGGTAGGTGCTAATGCTGTTTTTGCGAATAAGGGAGTTTATATTGAACCAACCTTTATAACCAAAATAGAAGATAAAAATGGCAACTTAATTGTTGATATTCAACCTGAAATTCATGAGGCAATGAGTGAAGAGACAGCCTATGCCATGCTTGATTTAATGAAAGGAGTAGTTGAAGGAGAATATAATAAATGCATAGGTGATTTGAATGGAGGAAAAGGATACACAGTTGGGACAGGAATGAGAATTAGAGGTGCAAAAACGGAAGCTAGACCTTATGCCGGACATAAATATCCAATTGCAGGTAAAACCGGAACTACTCAAAATAATTCAGATGGTTGGTTTATGGGAATAACACCCGAATTAGTTACAGGAATATGGGTAGGAGCAGAAGACAGAGGAGTTAGATTTGGTAGCACATTTTATGGGCAAGGTGCAAACACAGGCTTGCCAATTTGGGGCTATTATATGCACAAAGTTCATGATGATCCTAAGCTAAAATACTCTCAGGATGACTTTGAAAAACCTGTAAACAAATTAAATATTGAGTTGGATTGTAAGAAATACAAGGAAATGCAAAATCTTACTAATCCTAACTTTAATGAAGATTTTAATTGATTGACTATGAATAAAATTGTTGCCAACGCAGAAGAAGCCACTAAAGACATAAAAGATGGGATGACACTTATGTTAGGTGGTTTTGGATTATGCGGAATACCTGAAAACTGTATTTCTCAATTAGTAAAAATGGGTGTTAAAGACTTGACCTGTATTTCTAATAATGCAGGGGTAGATGATTTTGGATTAGGACTGTTACTTCAAAAAAAACAAATCAAAAAAATGATTTCATCTTATGTTGGTGAAAACGATGAATTTGAAAGACAGATGTTAAGTGGTGAATTAGATGTTGAATTAATTCCACAAGGAACGTTAGCGGAAAGGTGTCGTGCTGCAGGAGCCGGAATTCCTGCTTTTTTTACTCCTGCAGGGTATGGAACTGAGGTAGCAGAAGGTAAGGAAGTAAGGGAGTTCAACGGAAAACCTCACATTTTGGAACATGCATTTGAAGCCGATTTTGCTATTGTAAAAGCTTGGAAAGGCGATAGAAACGGAAATTTAATTTATAAAGGAACAGCTAGAAATTTTAATCCAATGATGGCAATGGCAGGAAAAATCACTATTGCTGAAGTAGAAGAATTGGTAGAGCCCGGAGAACTAGACCCCAATTTTATTCATACACCAGGCATTTTCGTACAGCGTATTTTTCAAGGTATTACTTATGAAAAGCGTATAGAACAACGAACTGTTCGTCAAAAAGAGTAAATGACAAGGCTTGAAAAATCTGTTTACTTTTTTTTAGCTGCTTTAGTTTGGGGATATGTGTTATACAGAGTATTATATATTCCTATTCTTGGTGATGAAATTTTTACTTTCTTTCATTATTTGCTTCCGGGAGAATTTATGCCATTTCACTCAGTTCCGGATGCAAACAATCACTTTTTAAATACATTTTTTGGATATATAATTTACAAACTTTTAGGTGTAAACATCTACTACTTTAGGTCAATCAGTATAATAGCCTTATTGGTTTATCTTTATTTTACCTATAAGTTAGCTTTGCTTGAAAACCATTTATTTGGGCGATGGGCAATTATAGTATTTTGCTTATTTACTCATACTATTATAGAATGGTTTGGTTATTATAGAGGCTACGGCTTAATGTTTTCATTTTTTCTTGCATCAGTTTATTTTTTGGTACTTTATTTTAAGAATAGAGAGTTTAATTATTACTGGAAACTCAACATTTTTCTTTTATTGGCATTACTATCTAATATGTCAGTCATAAGCTATGTTGGAATTTGCGTTGCATTAACAACCATATATGGGGTTATTAACCTTCGTACAAGAAAAAGCTTGATAGTTATGAGTTTATTTTTAATACTATGGGCTACTACGTTTCTTTTTTATGCTAAATACTTCTTTTATTTAAATAGTCATGGAAGTTTATATTTAGGAGAAACCTCAGGGTTTTTTGTTGGGACTTTGGCAAACCTATCTCTGTGGATTTTTCCGGTTAGTATTTATAAAATATTCTGGGGATTAATTTCCGGCTTAATCGGTTTATTATTTATCGCATTGGTTATCCATGTATTTAAAAAGAAAACAATTTTTATTCAGGAAAATGGGGTTGGTTTGGTATTAGTCTTAACTATTTTGAGCTATTATGTTTTAAATAAGTTGTTTGGTTCTCTATTTCCTGTCAATAGAACAGCAGAACATATCTTAATATTGATTATGCTTAGTGTAGTTTATGAAGCCAGATTTTGGAGCAATTTTTTTAAAAGAAAGTATATATATTATTCATTAGTTGGAATTTTATTTTTAATTCCTCTTTTCTCATTAACCAAGGTACTACCCATTCAGTATAGTTTAGATAATAAGTTTAGAATAAAAGAAAATTTTTATAAGATTATTGAAGAAAATTCAACAAGTCTTACTACTATTAGCGGACCTGATTACACCAAATACAATTATTTATGGTATAAGTATATCAACAAAGGAAAATCAAATATTCCTCAGTCATCTGGTTATTCTTCAAAAGCATGCGATATTATTATTCTTGACGATAAAAATCTACTAACCGACTTTATTAATGAATATATTATTTTAGATAGTTTTCCGGAAAATGAAATGTATTTATTAAAAAAGAATGAAATAACTTCTAAAGATTTTTACTATTCACTTTTAACAGATTCATTTTATGTTTCTAGTAACGAAGAATTCATTTCAGTAGCGAAAGACTGGATAGTACAAGAGGATTTGCCTCAAAATTTATTGTTTAATTATGAACTTAGTTTAAAGACTCCTAAAGACTATGTTGGGGTCTATTTAGTAATAACGATGTTTGATAATAGTGGAAATGTATTAAAATATGAAGCAATTATTTTGGATTATTTTTCAAAAAATCACCTTGGATTTATAGAAATAGATAATTCTATTTACATTACAGATATTCCAGCAGATACAAAAACAGTAGTTACATATATTTGGAATATGAAGCGAAAGGAATTAACTATAGAAGATAATAGAATTACTGTATATGAAATAAAATGAAGCCAAAAGGGTTGTTTTAAAAATGAAAAAGCAGGAAAAGATATTATATTTTATTTTGGCAGCAATTGTATGGCTGTATCTTGCTATAAGGTCTTGGTTAGTTCCGTTTAGCTATGATGAAATAGTTAACTTTTATTTTTATGTCCAGTCAGGAAATTTCATCCCCTTTTATAGCTACACTGACGCAAACAATCATTTTTTGAACTCATTATTTTCATGGGTAGCCTACTCTTGTTTTGGTAGCAATCAATTTGTATTGAGGTTGCCAAATCTTTTATCACTAGTAATTTTCATGCTTTTCTCATACAAAATAGTATCAAACTTTAAAAAAGGAGAATATAGGTTAATGCTAATATTAGCATTATTTTTTACCCACATACTTATCGAGTGGTTTGGTTATTTCAGAGGTTATGGCTTAATGATGGCTTTTTTAGTCATGAGTATTTACTATCTTATTGATTTACAAATCAAACCTAGCTTCAGATCTTTTTTATTATGTCAAACATCTTTACTTCTTTGTTTACTAGCCAATTTATCGAGTATTTTTTTTGTTGTAACTGTATTATTGGTTTTAATCTATTTAGTTTTTAAAAATAGGATATTTATTACCTCTAAATTATTGTTGTTGCTGATTTGGTCATTAGTTCTTTTTGGAGCAATTAACTATTTGCTTTTATTGAATAAGGTTGGCGCATTATATCTTGGGAGTCAGAGTGGTCTTTATGAAACTACTTTGAAGTCAATTACTAGTTGGATTTTTGGCGATGAAGCGAATATCTTTTTAATTAACTCTGTGACTGCTTTTATTGGAATTCATTTTATTCTTTTTTTAATAGAAGTTGTTTCTGCAATTCGCAATAGATTTAATTTTAAAGAAGGTTTTTTCCTCTCTCTAATTTTTTATTCATGCATTTTGTGTTACCCTATTTTAAATTGGTTAAAGGGAGTTAATTTTCCTGAAGATAGAGCCGTAATTTATTTAATGCCGGTTCTATTCATTTCTTACACTTTTATGTTGAATCAACTTCAATTTTCATATTCAAAGTATTTAAGTTTTTTGTTGCTACTTTTCCCAGTTTCTACTGCTAGGCTATACAACTTTAATACTCTTTCTATGAATTGGTACCAATATATTACAGTAGAGGAAGATTTTATAAAAAAAGCACCTAAAAAAATTAATAACAGGGCATGTATACTTTCAGGAGAAAAGTTATTAGAGCCCCAGTATTATTGGAATAATTATAAATCTCAACATTCAATTAGCTCCTACCAGTTTACGGATTATCCTTCTACTATAGCTGATTTTCAATACATATCTATTGAAAAGTATCACGAAATAGATAGCCTCTATAAAATAATTGACTCTTCCGGTAATAATAATTTTTATTTGGTTGAACGACAGCGTAAACTAAACGCTAATTTATTGATTGAGAGAAACGATTTGGACGATAAATATGAGAGTGAGTTTATTAATTTATTTGAGGCTTCAGAGTCGGAGTTAACCGAGATGAAAGAAAAAAATATTATGATTACATATGCGATGAAATTGGGGTCAATTAATATTCCGTTTGACGCTAATATTGTAATAACTGTGTTTCGGAATGAAGAAGTTATCAAATATGAAAAAATCCCATTAAATTGGGTTAACGACAAATATAGTTTAGATCAAACGTACTTTTTTACAATTTACATAAATAACTTTCCAAGTGATGCAACAAAATTTATTAGCTATATTTGGAATGTAGATAGAACGTCAGTTATACTAAATGAATCTGAAGTTAAAATTTATGAATTAAAAGACGACTAAAAATTATGGCATTAGACAAAAATGGAATAGCAAAGCGTATAGCACAAGAATTACAAGATGGTTGGTACGTTAATTTAGGGATTGGCATTCCTACCTTAGTTGCTAATTATATTCCAAAAGATATTGAAGTAGAATTTCAGTCTGAAAATGGTATTTTAGGTATGGGAGCATTTCCTTACGAAGGAGAAGAGGATGCCGATTTAATTAATGCAGGTAAACAAACGGTAACGTTAGTTCCGGGAGCAGCTTTATTTGATTCTGCTACAAGTTTTGCTATGATTAGAGGTAGACACGTTCAATTAACTGTGCTGGGAGCAATGGAAGTTGCTGATAATGGCGATATAGCTAACTGGAAAATTCCGGGAAGAATGGTGAAGGGTATGGGAGGAGCAATGGACTTAGTAGCTTCTGCAGAGAATATTATTGTTGCTATGCAGCATACCAATAAAAAAGGAGAATCAAAACTTTTAAAAAAATGTACTTTGCCACTTACCGGTGTTGGTTGTGTAAAGAAAATAGTTACTGATTTAGCTGTATTAGAAGTTACTCCTAATGATGGATTTAGATTGCTTGAAAGAGCTCCGGGTGTTTCAGTGGAGGAAATAGTTTCAAAAACTGAAGGCAGACTGATTGTTGAAGGAGATATTCCGGAAATGAAAATAGACTAGTTAGCTATTTCTCAAACTCTTCATCGTTTTCCTCTGTTATTTTTTCAAAGAATTTGCCAAGTTTAGTTTTGGGCTCTTTTTTCTTTTTTTCTTCTTCTTTAGTTGTTGACTTTTTCTCTTCATCATCACCTAAATCAAGTTGTACCGGTTTTTCGTTGGTGTTATTAGAAGGTGAAGTAACGCTAGTATCATTTTTGTAGAGGTTGAACTCTTCTTTTAAAATTCCCTTAAGCGTTTGTTTTTCTTTTTGCATATCATCTTGCCATTTTTCTCTTACCGCTTTTCTATCGTAAGTAACTTTATAATCGTCAACGGTTCCATACATTCTTAAAAATAATCTTGTTCCTCCTGTTGGTTCTTCTACTGCAAACTCCTCATTTTCTTTTTTTGCTTGCTTTGCTTTTTTTCCTAAAATATCTCTCATTAAAAGGTTAAAATGATAATCTATTTCGTTATTGAATGAATGAATTCCAGATAGGGAAAGGTCTAAAGCAGATGATTTAATTTCCATATCAGGGATATAAACTTTTCTGTTTTTTACCTGGATATTGTTTGATAACTTACTAAACTTAATATTCATTAAATCATCCAATTCAATGTATTTGGACAGCGATGAGAGTGTTTGATAATCAATAAGCTGTCCATTTTCTATTAGCACATCCGCATTTACATAAAGTTTATTTAAATTGATGTTTAGGTGATGGTCTAAAACACAAACTACTGTGGCATCAACAAAGCCTTTACCCTTAATGTTTTTATCAAGAATCTCGGTTTGTGAAAAATTGTTGAATTCATAAAAAAGTTGCTGTACATCAATATTTGTTAACTTACAATTGCTAGACATAAGTAATTCATCTTCTGTTTGTTCTATAACTATATCGCCTGAAATTTCTCCTTTTTGACTTTTTAGGTAAATGTTGTCAGCTGTAATGACTGCATCTTTTAACTTTAAATTTGCTTTAATATCCTGAGATAAAAACTTACCAAACCTTAATTCTTTAATATTGGCTTTTACACTTAAAATAAGGCTGTCGGGAATATTAAATTTCAAGTCACTAGTAGAAGAACTTGTTTCAGAAAGAAAGTTTTGTAAATCAAAATAATTGGAAGATAGGGAAAGCTGAATGTTGGGGACTACATTGTCAAACAACAAGTATGAAAATATGTATTGTGCATTTCCATTAACGGAAATATCGGTTAAATTATACTTTGCCTTAAACTGTTTTATTTCTAAATTCCTATTGTTACTGACCATTGAAAAACCAATACTATCAATGGGATATGGGCTGTTAGTATATTTAATTCTACCATCAGTTACCATTACTTCTCCGTTTATAATTGAAGTTTTAAATGTATTGGCATTAATTTCACTAAATGAAGGAAAGTTGTTTTCAAAGTGGATATTAAAAAGGGTATTACCTTCAATAAACTCTATACTATCTGGCTCCAGTAACTTATAGATATAATTTAGATTGAAATTTCCTTTTAAATCTAAATTAAAGCTAGGTTTTTCAAAATCAGTTAAAGAGCCTTTTCCCTCAAAAGTACCATCTTCAATTTTTACATTGAATTGGTGAATTATAAGCTTTGATGTTTTTAATGCATTTTTATTACCATTGGTATAATTACCATTGAAATATAAGTTGTTTAACACTACATCATTTCTTTCTATGCTTCCATTTTTAATTTCAAAATTTACATCAATATTTGGTGAAGAAGTGTGAGAAAGAACACCTTTTATGGCTCCATTAATAGTTAACTCTCCATCACTTTTTATGTCTTCATACTTTTCCATAATTTTTTCAGGAAACAACTCTAAGAGTGAGTTAATATTTAATTCATCTCCTGATACTTGAATGTCTAATTCTGTTTTTTCTTCGCTATTAATAATATTACCTGATAAGTTAAGGTTAAGCCCGGATAGACTTGCTTTTGCTTTATTGATTAAGTATTTATTTTCCTCATTGTTTACGAGTAAAACAGCATTAATACTTAAGTTTTGGTCTGCTATTAGCCTATCTTCTTTGTTTTTATATTCATGTATATAAATATTAAAAGCGGTTTCCAAATCGTAAATTTTATCAGAAAAGCTTCCACTTAAACTAAGTTCTTCGATATCTGTTGCTAAATAAGATTGATCAAAATGATTGGTGTAATAAAGTGTGATTTCTGATACGCTTACTGCTTCTAAATCAACATTTATGTTTGTTTCACTAGAGTCTGTTGATTGTTTCCAAATATGATAGTTGTCCTTTCCTTTTTTATCAATGGCAATGTTTAAGATGCCAGCTTCAATTTCAATTTCTTCAATGGTATAATTTCCTGTGATAATGTCAATCAAATTTAATTTGATAAAAATATTTTCAGCACTTAGTAGTGTGTTTTTTTCTTGGTTGTATGTAGCTTCCAGAACTTCTACTCCTATGAAACTGAAACTTGCATGGGGAAACTTTTTAATGAATGAAAAGTTGGTTTTTTCTACATTAATTTGAGTTTCAATTTTTTCATTTATTGCATTTACTAAGTATTTCTCTATATCGTCTTCATAGATATAGGCAAGTAAACCTAAAATGGAAATAAGCAGTAAAATTATTCCGAAAGAGTAAGCAAGTATTTTAAAAAATCGTTTCATTCATTTTTTCCTTCGGATATATAAACGAAGAAATTAGCTTAAAATTCTACCATACTTTTTTAATTCGGCTACTTCTTTAGGATGCAAAAACCGCCATTTTCCTCTGGGTAAGTCTTTTTTAGTTAGCCCTGCAAACACCACTCTATCTAGTTTTAGTACTTTATAGCCTAAAGTTTCAAAAACACCTTTAATTACACTATTTCTACCTACAAAAGTATTGATGCCTAAAACTTTTTTGCTTTCTCCATCATTGGCATAAACGGCTTCTTCAAATTTTATACTTGCATCTTCGTATTTAACACCTTTTAGTAATTGATTTAAGTGTTCTTTTGTAACGCTTTTATCAGTAGTTATTTTATAAATCTTTTCTGTTTTTGATTTAGGATTGGTTAGCTTTTTTGTTAAGTCACCATCATTAGTTAACATAAGTAAGCCAGTGGCTGTTCTGTCAAGCTTTCCGACAGGATAAACCCTTTCTTTACATGCGTTTGCTATTAAATGTAAAACTGTTTTTCTGCCTTGAGGGTCTTCTACGGTAGATAGGTAATCCTTAGATTTATTTAGTAAAATATAAACTAATCGCTCTTGTCTTACTGCTTCCTCTCCAACAACTACTTTGTCTGTCGGATGAATTCTTGTACCCATTTCGGTAACAATTTTACCGTTAACTTTTACAGCTCCAATTTTAATTAATTCGTCTGCTTCTCTTCTAGAGCAAGTTCCGGCATTAGCAATAAATTTATTCAAACGAATTAATCCATCGTCTTTTCCTACTTTATCTCCCGATGATTTTTTGCTAAATTTTGAAAATGACTTTTTAAAATTATCCTTTTCTGAAGACTTACCCTTTGAAAAACCAGAAGGTTTCTTTTCCTGATTTTCAGCGTCAAGCTCTTTTTTCGGTTTAGTTTTTTTTGTACTAAACCTTTTACTTTCTCCTCTTTTTTGGGTGAAAGTTTTTTTACTGCTTCCTTTACTTTTGTTGTTTCTCTTTGCCACTGATATAAATTATTTGGCAAAGGTAGTTATTATAGTGTTAGTTGTTAAAACTTATAGGAAAAACCAACTCCTAACAATTGTTTTATTTGTGTTCTTGGTCCGGAAGTATCATTTATACCATCATCGTTCGTGTCAACTGCAATGTCAATATCATCATCATACAATACATGAACTAAAAAAGTAGCAGCAATGTATTTATTTACTTTCATGTTAAGTATGTTTTCCCAGTTTATATCAATATTTTGAGGGTTGTTTAAGTAATTAGAGAACAACTCAAGCTTAGATTGGAAAGTAATGTTTTTAACAATTTCCTTATTAAACTCAGCTCTTAAATATCCTCCAATTTCATGTCTGATTGTTTTTCCTAGTTCTGCTCTCCTTCCCAAACTGTCGTAAGTGGCAGGTTCTACTCCAAAAGCTCCTTTATCTGCTAGTTGTTGGTCTCTCACAATAGTAGTTTTACCGGTTACCGGAGACAAGAAGAATTTTAAAAACTTTTTTGGTTTATAGTCAAATCCAATGGAATAAAGCATATATGCAGGTGCTAAGAAATCGGAAATCTTAACCGTATCTGTAGGCATAGCAAATCCCGGAGCAAACTGTGATTTAAAGTTAAATAAAGCGGCATATCCCCATTTACTTTCAGATTTAAACTTTCTTCCATATTTGGAGTTAAAATCAATTTTATCGTCTGTTTTTTGAGTTACACCGGGTGATTGCTGTAAAATACCGTAGCCAAGGTCTAAATTATTATCCCAAAAATTTAAGCCTTTATTATAGCTTGCATTAAGTGAAACTAATGAGTTTAAAGAAATTGAATTATTTCCTCCTGCTGCCCAATTAGTTAAAGAAACCTGTGAAAAATTGACAGAAAAAAGACCGCCTGTTTCCCAGTATGATGTGTCTGTAGCTTCGTTGGGTGCTGAAGCCGGTACAAAATCATCTACGTTTGGTTTTAAAGGGTCTTGCGTAAAGCAAAAGAAAGAACTAAAAAGGAATAGGATGAGCAGTAGCTTTTTCATGGATTTTGTATTTTCGCACAAATATAAAAGCATAATTTAATTCCTAAATTAAATACATGAGTAACTTATCCAGTAAAAAAATTTTGGTGGTTGATGATGAGCCGGATATTCTTGAGTTTGTTTCATACAATTTATCTAGAGAGGGTTTTATTGTTGAAACAGCAGATAATGGTGAGGATGCAATTAATGTAGCTAAGAAAACAATTCCAGATTTAATTTTGCTAGATGTAATGATGCCCGAGATGGATGGTATAGAAACATGTGTACAGCTCAGAAATGTTTCGGATTTAGCCAATACGGTTATTGTGTTTTTAAGTGCTAGAGCCGAAGATTATTCTCAAATTGCAGGCCTTGATGCTGGGGCAGATGATTATATCACCAAGCCTATTCGTCCAAGATTATTAATTGCTAAAATAAATGCTTTGCTAAGACGGTCTGATGATACAGAAAGTCAATCGTCACCAAATGGCGATACAATTTCAGTTGATGTAGAAAGGTTTATTGTAAAAAAAGGTGATGTGGAATTTGTTTTACCTAAAAAAGAGTTTGAATTGCTTGTTTTACTTATGTCAAAGCCCGGAATGGTTTATACCCGAGATGTTATTTTAAATACTGTTTGGGGAAACGATGTTGTAGTGGGTGACAGAACAATAGATGTTCATATCAGAAAATTACGCCAAAAGTTGGGCGAAAATTTTATTCAGACCATAAAAGGAGTTGGCTATAAATTCATTGAAAATTGAGACTTTCTCATACTAACATAGCCACCATTGTTGCCATTTGGTTTTTACTGGTTGGAGCTACGTTAAGCTTTTTATTTTTTGAAGTTCCTTCTTCAGATTTTTGGTTGTCTATAGCTATAACTGCTATTGCGTCTATTCTAACATTTATAATTATCCAGTGGCTTATTGGAAAATTTATTCAGGCAAGAATTAATATTATTTACCGTACCATCTTAGATTTAAAATTTAAGAAGAAACAAAAAGTTGACATTGAGTTTGGCGAAGACATTATCGATACCGTAAGCAGGGAAGTATTGGATTGGGAAAAATCAAAGACTGAAGAAATCTATAAGCTAAGGGAGTTAGAAACTTACCGAAAAGAATTTATTGGAAACATTGCACATGAATTAAAAACGCCTGCTTTTACTATTCAAGGCTATATATACACGTTGTTAGAAGGCGGTTTAGAAGATGAAAATATCAATAAAAAATATTTAGAACGTACCGCCAATTCGGTTGAACGGATGTTAAAACTTTTAGAAGATTTAGATACTATTTCAAAATTAGAGTCTAATCGATTAGATTTGAATATTACTTCATTTAATATCTATGAATTAATTAAAGACGTTTGTAGTTCTTTAGAACTAATTGCAGAGGAAAGAAATGTAAAGTTTGTTATTAAAGAAAACCAACTTAAAAACACTGATGTTTTGGCTGATAAAGACAAGATTGGTCAAGTAATAATGAACTTAATTAACAATGCGATTAACTATTCTAAACCTGAGGGTGGAGAAGTTGAAATTCGTCTTTTCGATATGGAAAAAAATATTTTAATAGAAATTGCGGATAACGGGATAGGTATTTCTAAAGAACATTTTTCAAGGTTGTTTGAACGGTTTTATAGGGTGGACAAAAGTCGCTCAAGAAATAGTGGCGGGACAGGTTTAGGGTTAGCAATTGTAAAACACATTATTGAAACTCACCAGCAAACTATTAATGTCAGAAGTACGGAAGGTATTGGCTCAACCTTTTCTTTTACTTTAAAGAAGGCTTGAGGAATTATCGATAAAAATTCATTTCATCAATGTATTGATAAACTTTTTCGGTAAGCAAGTATCTTACGTCTTTTTTGTTCTTGATTCCATCCCTGATAAAGCTTGCAGATATTTGCATAATTGGAACTTCATCTATTTTTTTGAGATTAGTGTGATTTAAAATTTCATTTGTGGTTAGTTCTTTTTCGTGCTTTTCAATTACTCTAGGGTAAACATAAAGCTCATGATGATTGATAATATATTCATAGTTTTTCCACTTGTGAAAGGTTCTTAAATTATCTTCGCCCATAATTAAAACAAACTTATTGTTTGGGTGTTTTTCAGATAAGTGAGCTAATGTATCACAAGTAAAAGAAGGTTTTGGTAAGTCGAATTCTATGTTAGAAACTTTAAGTTTTACATTATCTTCAGTTGCAACTCTAACTAATGTAAGCCTATGAATGTCATTCAACAATGATTGTTTTTCTTTAAAAGGATTTTGAGGGGTAACCACTAGCCAAACTTCATCTAAATCAGTATAGTCGGCCATATAATTTGCAATTACCAAATGCCCAACATGGATAGGATTAAAAGTGCCAAAGAACAATCCTACTTTTTTCATTTGCTAATAAATTTAGAGACTATTTTTTCGGCTTCACTAAATGCTTTGCTTAATTCATCGTTTAAGAGAATAACATCAAAACAACTCGCTTTTGTTAATTCTGAAGCAGCTTTGCTTACCCTTTTTTGAAGCGATTCTTCAGATTCAGTATTTCTGGAACTTAATCTTTTTTCAAGAGCTTCAACTGATGGCGGTTGAACGAAAACAGAAAGCGCATTTTCTCCAAAATACTTTTTTAAGTTTATTCCTCCTTCAACATCTACGTCAAATATTACTACTTTTTCCTGTTTCCAAATGCGTTCAATTTCAGATTTTAAAGTTCCGTAATAGTTGCCATCATAAACTTCTTCCCACTCTATAAATTCATTATTTTCTATTCTTTCACGGAATTCATCAGTCGATAAAAAATAATAATCTTTTCCTTCAATCTCATTTTCTCTTTTGTTTCGTGTGCATGCAGAAACGGAGAACTGTAGTTCAGAAAAATGGCCAAGTAAATATCTTACTATAGTAGTTTTTCCGGCTCCTGATGGGGCACAGAAAATAACACATTTACCTTTAATTGAAGTAGGACTCATTTATAGTACGTTGCCTATTTGTTCTTTAATTTTTTCTAGTTCGTCTTTCATTTCTACCACTATTTTTTGAATTTCAGAATGATTGGCTTTAGACCCCAACGTATTTATTTCTCTTCCCATTTCCTGAGAAATAAACCCTAACTTTTTTCCTTGACTATTTTCATTTTTCATTACTTCTTTAAAGTAATTGCAATGAGCTGAAAGCCTACTTTTTTCTTCTGAAAAATCTATTTTTTCAAGGTAGTAAATGATTTCTTGTTCAAATCTATTTTCGTCAACTTCTAGTTTTAGTTTTTCAATTGATGAGCTAATTCTTTTTTTAACCTCTTCAATTCGTTCAGCTTCGTAAGGTTTTACTTTTTCAAGTAATTCAGCAATGTAGTTTACTTTTTCTATAAACTCTTTTTCAATTGTTTTTCCTTCTTCTTCTCTGTGGTTTTGTAGCTGTTTTACAGCAGATATACAACCCTCATAAATTTGTTTCCACTCGTCTTCATTTACCTCTTCAGAGCTTTGGCTCATTACATCCGGAAACCGAGAAATAATAGAAATATAATCTGTGTTTTGTGTATTAGTTGCTTCTGAAATTTCTTTTAACTGGTTATAGTAATTAATAAATACTTCTTTATTTATATTCTGTTTGGTAGCACCTCCAATGCTTTCACAATAAAGAGAAAAATCTATTTTTCCTCTTTTAAGTTCATTGGCAAGAAGTGTCCTTATTTCAGCTTCTTTTTCTCTAAACTGAGAAGATACTTTAATGTTAAGGTCAATACCCTTGCTATTAAGAGAACGAACTTCTATTGTGTATTTAGTGTTTGTGGTTTGTACTACAGACTTACCAAAACCTGTCATGGAGTTTATCATAGACCAAAAATAAAAAAATTATGCTGTAAGCTTTTTAGGGCGTTGGCTTACTAAATATACACCTACAAATATTAATAGTGTTGCCAAACCCTTTATCCAAGTTAAACTATCTTTTTCTGCCAATAAAGCAATTAATGATGCAATTACCGGTTGCAAATAAATATAAGAGCTCACTACAGAAGGGGAAACATTTTTAAGTGCATAAATGTTAAACAAATACGCAAAACAAGTTGTTGCTATTACTACAAAACCAAAACAACCCCATATTTTAACTGTAAAATTACTCCAACTAATTTGCTGCACTTCTTCCCATCCAAATGGAATGACAAACATTAGTCCGAAAAGAAAAACCCACTTAACAACAGTAACAGGGTGGTATTTTTTCATTAATGGTTTAACTATTACTAAATATACTCCGTAAGAACTTGCGTTAAGTAAAATAAATAAGTCACCTTTTATGGTGTCAGACCCAAATTCTAATTGTTGAATAGTATTGCCTTTAAACAACAATAAAGAAACAGCGCCAATTAATCCAATAACAATTCCAATAGTTTTAATCCAGGTAATTCTTTCTTTTATTAACAGTGAAGAAGCAATTAACACCAAAATGGGTGTAGCGGTCATTATGATTGATGCATTAATGGGAGTAGTAATATTAAGCCCCTTAAAAAACGAAAGCTGGTTTAATGCCACCCCAAAAAATCCACAGACAAATAGTAGAATAAAATCCCTTCTTTCAACTTTTTCATTAGATATAGCCGAATGAATTAACCAAAAGAATAATGTTGCACCAATAACTCTACACAAAATAAAGCCGAAAGGCATGATAAAGTCAGGCATAACTTCTTTAGCCGCAGTGTAATTTATGCCGTAAATTAAATTTGCTCCGAAAAGGGCAAGGTGTGCTTTAAATGTATTGCTCAACTAGATGTGCTTTTTAGCTTCTTCTATAACTGACTTAGAATTTCCAATAAATATTTTTTCACCAATAATAATTACCGGACGCTTTAAAAAAGTGTACTCTTCAAGAATCAAGTTTTTGTAGTCTTTTTCTGAAAGAGTCTTTTCATTTAATCCCATAGCTCTGTACTTCATAGCTTTTCTACTAAACAAATATTCATAGCTTCCGGCTAACTCTTTCATCTCTTTAATTTGTGCTTCAGTTATTTTATCAACTTTAATGTCCTGTTGTATAAAACTTTTAGGAAGTTGTAATTCTTTCATTATTCTAATACATGTTGAACACGTCCCTAAATAATATATTTTTTTAGTCATTTTATTGTCCTTAAGATTATTCATTGATATTTGTAGTCCAAAAATAACAATCTGCATTGAACCTCACCGAAAAAGAAATAACCAATCAATTTAGTCTTAGGAAAGTCATTATTCCTGTATTGATTGGTTTGCTGGTAGCAGGTTACATGCTATATAATAACTTAACGGAAGTTACATATCAAAAAGTTGAAGATGGTAAAGGTCAATATGAGTGGATTGATGGTAATCAAAATGAAGTAATTGATATTAATTCAAGCGAAGACTTTCATCTTTCGGAAAATGGTAATTATGAACTAATTACATATAGTGATGCATTAAAGGAAATCAGCTTTTCTTTTTACTTTTTTGTTTGGATTTCTGTCGCCTTATTAATGGTAGTTCTTAGAGTATTTGCCTATATACTTCGTTTGAAAATATTAACGAGTGGAGACTTATCTTGGAAGCAATGTTTTAGAGTAATAGTATTATGGGAGTTTTCATCTGCCATTACTCCATCAGTAGTTGGTGGAGCTGCTCCTGCAGTTTATTTTATTTCTCGTGAAAAAATCCCTGTTGGTAAAGCATCAGCAATTGTAATGGTAACAGCATTGTTAGATGAGTTGTTTTATGTTATTATGGTGCCGTTAATTATTTTATTTATAGGTACAAAAAATCTTTTTCCTGTTTCTTTAGAAAAAGAAGTATTTGGTGTTGTGCTTGGTACAAAAGGAATTTTTATAGCAGGGTATTCTTTTATCTTGATATTAATATCCATAATTATTTATGCAATATTTATTAACCCTAAAACTTTTAGAAGAATACTTGCCGGGATATTTAAAATTGGCTTTTTAAAACGATGGAGAAGAGGTGCTATTCAAGCGGGAGATGATATTATAATAACATCTCGTGAAATGAAAGACAAACCATTTTCTTATTGGGTAAAAGCTTTTGGTGCAACTTTTTTAAGTTGGACGGCAAGGTTTTGGGTGGTTAATTTTTTAATTCTTTCTATTAATCCGGACTTAACTCAGCATCTTTTAGTTTACGGTAGACAATTAGTAATGTGGGTAATATTGTTAATTAGTCCAACACCTGGTAGCAGTGGAGTAGCAGAATTTGCATTTTCCGGATTTCTATCCGATTTTATTCCGCCATTATTAGTAGGTAGTTTAGCAATTATATGGCGATTACTGAGTTTTTATATCTACATTTTTGCAGGAACAATAATTTTACCTAGATGGTTAAGGGCTACCTCTAAAAAAAGAACCGCTGTTCAATAAATTGTTTTTTGGAAAGCAGTTTTGTCCTGTTAACTTTGAACCGCAAATTATTTAATACAACAAAAACTTTAATATGGCAGATTTTAAAAACATGAAATTTGGAACAAAGGCAATTCATGCCGGAGTAGAACCAGACCCTTCAACGGGCGCTATTATGACTCCAATCTTTCAAACTTCAACGTATGTTCAAGAGGGAGTAGGAAATCATAAGGGGTATGAATACTCAAGAACATTAAACCCTACTCGTCATGCTTTAGAAAAAAACCTAGCTGCCATTGAAAATGGGAAATATGGTGCGTGCTTTGGTAGTGGTTTAGCTGCTATAGATTGTATTATAAAAATGCTTAATCCGGGAGATGAAGTGGTTTCTACTAATGATTTATATGGTGGTACATATAGATTATTTGTTACCATTTTTGAAAAGTATGGAATTAAGTTTCATTTTACAGGAATGCAAGATGTTGCCTCTGTTGAAAAATACATGAACGAAAACACCAAATTGGTATGGGTAGAAACTCCAACCAATCCTATGATGAATATTATTGATATTGAAGGAATGAGTCAGCTTGCAAAAAAATACAATGCACTTTTAGCAGTAGACAATACTTTTGCTTCACCTTATTTGCAAAACCCACTAGACTTAGGGGCTGATATTATTATGCATTCTGTTACCAAGTATTTAGGAGGACACTCAGATGTAGTTATGGGAGCCTTAGTTGTAAACGATGAAAAATTAGCCAATGAGATTTATAGAATACAAAATAGTAGCGGTGCTGTCTGCGGCCCTCAAGATTCTTTCTTAGTATTGAGAGGAATAAAAACGTTACACCTAAGAATGCAGAGACATTGTGAAAACGGAGAGAAAGTGGCAAACTTTCTAAAATCTCATTCAAAGGTGGATAAGGTTTATTGGCCGGGATTTCCTGATCACCCCAATCATGATGTTGCAAAAAAACAAATGAGAGGATTCGGAGGAATGATTTCCTTTACCTTAAAAGGGAATAATATAGATGATGCTTTAGCAATTGTAAAAAATGCTAAAGTATTTGCTTTGGCCGAGTCTTTAGGAGGAGTAGAATCTTTAATGGGACACCCGGCAACGATGACACATGCCTCTATTCCAAAAGAAGAAAGAGAAAAATCGGGTGTTGTAGATTCCTTAATTAGGTTAAGCGTTGGAATAGAAGATGCAGATGATTTACTAGCAGATTTACAACAAGCATTAGGGTAATGAATTATATTTTTATTACCGGAAGTAGTAAAGGACTTGGCAAAGCATTGGCTGAAGAATATTTAGTTGATAAGAATAATTTTGTATTTGGTTTTGCCAGAACCCATTCAATTAAACATGAGAGGTACAAGCATTTCACTGTCGATTTTTCTAATAAATCCACCTATGAAAACTTTGAGTTTCCCTTGCTAGAAAACCCAGAAAAAATAATTTTAATAAATAATGTAGGGTGGGTTGGAGATGTAAAATATGTTGGAAGTCAAAACTTGAAATCAATAGAAGATATCTTTAGTATAAATGTAGTTTCATTAATTTTTCTGTGCAATCAGTTTGCTAGTAAATATGGTAGCTTAAATATACCTTCTACTATTTTAAATATAAGTTCCGGAGCAGCAAATTATCCTATAGACGGTTGGAGTAACTACTGTTCAACAAAAGCCGCAGTGAACATGTTTTCTCAAGTTTTTCAAAAAGAGCTTGAAATAAAAGAGCAAAATCATATTAAAGTTTTTGCGATGGCTCCGGGCATTATAGATACAGGTATGCAGCAGGATATCAGAAAGGCTGACAAAGAACATTTTGCTGATATCGATAGGTTTTTGGAGTACAAGAATAAAGGTGATTTATCCTCTCCTGAGGAAGTGGCTAAAAAAATCAAATCATTTATATTAAAATCAGCCGATTATAATGAAGTTTTGGCAGATGTTAGAAGCATTTAGAATGTTTTTTAAATCATTTTTTTACCACTAGAAATTCAAGAGTGTACCCATCAAAGCAAATTTTTAATCTAATAAATGTTAAAAATGCTTAACTTTATTCGCTTATTAGTTTAAACGGTTATTATATGATAAAAAAGATTTTTACCCTTTCAGTTGCATTTACTTTGTTTTTAGCAGCTAATTCACAACAGAATTTAAAGATAAACAATCCGCATTGGTGTGCGACAGATGATTATCTTCAAAATTATTTTGATCAAAACCCTTCTGCAGAGGCAGAGTTTCAAAAGTTTTTAGAAACTAGAAATAAAGCTATTGGAAACAATGGCCAAAAAGCAACAATAGTTGTCCCTGTCGTTGTTCATGTTCTTCATGATAATTTTAATGGCTTTATAAGTAAAGCCCAAGTGCGTGATGGTATAAGGGTATTAAATGAAGATTATAAAAGAATTAATGCCGACACAACTGCTACTAGGGCAATATTTAAACCACAAGCAGGAACTCCTGATATAGAGTTTAGATTAGCAACAAAAGACCCTAATGGAAACTGTACGGATGGTATTGTTTATGTGAATACTCCACTGACAAATGATGCAAATGATGCTGCCAAAAGCACAAGTTATTGGAGTAGCAGTAAATATTTTAATATATGGTTAGTAAATACCATTGCTAATACTGGTCCCGGAGTAATATTGGGATATGCACAATTTCCTGGACAGGGCTCTTGGAGTACTTATGGTTTTATTTGCAGACATGACCAATTTGGTACAATAGGTACTTCAAACGCTGATGGAAGAACGGCAACTCATGAAGTTGGTCACTGTCTAGGCTTATTACATACTTTTCAAGGTGGATGTGGAGGTAACTGTAGCTCTTCAGGTGATTATATTTGTGACACTCCTCCTTCTTCGGCAGCAACATATGGTTGTTCTCAAACACAAAATACTTGCTCTAATGATGCAAGTGGACCAGACCCTTACGGTACAAATGTTGTAGATCAAATTGAAAATTATATGAGTTATGACGCTTGTCAAAATATGTTTTCTAAAGATCAAGCTAGTGTTATGCAAGGAGTATTTACTCAATTCTCTACTTTAGCAAGCTTAGCTTCAGCATCTAATTTAACGGCTACTGGAACACAAAATGGTGCTCCTGCTCCTAATTGTGCTCCCGTTGCTGACTTCGGTTATAATTATGACATGATATGTACTGGTCAATCTGTTAATTTTACAAACTACTCATGGAATGGACAGCCTACTAGCTGGAATTGGACGTTTACAGCCGGAACACCATCTACTTCCAATGATTCAAATCCAACCATTACTTATAACACACCAGGAAAACATGCTGTTATTTTAAATGTTTCTAATAGTGCAGGAAACAACACTAAAACAAAACCGGGAGCTATATTAGTTAGTTCTTCAACTGCTCAGTATGGTTCAGGACCTTTTTATGAGGGATTTGAAAATGCAACTACTTTCAATAATGATTGGATTATCATTGATAATGGCGGAAGAAAATGGGAGACTTCAAATGCTGCAGCCTCAACCGGAACATATTCTGCCAGAATATTAAACTATATTGGAACATCTGGTGATGTAGATGAGTTAATTAGCCCATCTTATGATTTAACTAGTATTAGCTCAGTTCAAATGAAGTTTAAGTTAGCATTCAAACAAAAAGGAACCTCAAATACTGATTTGTTGAGAGTTTATGCTTCTACTGATTGTGGAAGAACATGGCAATTGCGATACTCTAAACAA